>OGHW01001120.1_pt1 | contig 23816 bp, 21 predicted proteins | sample 1571641 | NCBI WGS metagenome assembly OGHW01 (sample SAMEA2582066, study PRJEB24529) | metagenome | biome: Human gut stool | place: China | collected 2011 | reverse complement strand
ATTTGGCATTATGAACAACGCGGCTCACAACATTCAGATCTACTTTGATCAAGACATGCTGGCTGAAAACATTCCATTAACGTTCCATCCCAATATCAATACGCATACGATCTTTCTTTCAGCGGCCGATCTGATGAAATTCATCAAAGCTCAAGGATTCGACTATCAAATTATTGATCTGTAAACTCAAAACGCCCATTCGTGAATGGGCGTTTTTTGAATGCTGCTATTCGGCAACCCGATTGCCCAGTTCCCAAAATGCCAGGGCTGAGGCGGCCGCAACGTTTAAAGAATCGACTCCGGGAGCCATTGGAATCTTGATCGTGAAGTCGCTTTGCTCGATCGTTGCCTCTTTTAGTCCTGGACCTTCTGAACCCATGATAATCGCCAGGCGGTCCACTGCAGTCAGCTTGGGATCGTCAATGCTGACGGTATTATGCCGCAATGCCATGGCTGCCGTCTGATAGCCAGCTTGATGAAGCAGATCAATACCAGCATGCTGCCAGGTTTTGGCGTCAACATAAGTCCAAGGTACTTGAAAAACGGTTCCCATCGCCACGCGCGAAGACCGGCGATAAAAAGGATCCGCCGAGTCGCTGGTCACGATGACGCCATCAATGCCCAACGCCGCCGCTGACCGGAAAATCGCACCAATATTGGCTGGATTGACCACGCTCTCGAGCACGGCAATACGGGGATGCTCAGCCGGCATGGTCGCTAAAAAATCAGCCAGCTCCAGACGCTTGGCGCGATGCATCGCTGCCAGTGCGCCCCGCAAAAGATTATAGCCCGGCAGCTGACGAAGCAGTTTGCTATTGGCAACGTAAATTGGCGTCTGTCCTAAGCCGCTGGTCTGATTAGCCGCCATTTCATGATCCAGATCTGCTAAATCACGCGTCAAGGCCTTTTCTTCCACTAAAAGCGAAGCCGGTTGATAGCCAGCGCGCAAGGCCCGCTCGATTACCTTGGGACTTTCTGCGATAAAAAGTCCCGGGTCAGGCTCCAATGCGTGAAACAGCTGGGCTTCATTCAACCGTACATATGGATCCAAATCCGCGCCATTCAGGTCATCCAGAAAAATTAAGTTATGCATTTTTATCTACCTGTCCTTAAAGATCTAAAACCATTTTAGCATAACCAGCCAACACCTTTAGTTAGGCAGTTTGCGTCAAAGTTAATCGAAAAGCCCGACAACGTTCGCATTTGTTTCAAAATTTCCAGCTATAATTGCAGAGTCAACCATCATCAAAAGGCCCGGCAAAACGTCTTAAAAGCCATGCATACCAGCAACTACCAAACATTTTTAAAACAGCTGCAAAAACGCGTTCCCGACTATCTGGCCACTGCCAAAGCCAACGTTGACGCTATGCAGGCCGCTTACAGCTATGGCGCTTCAGTCGTCGACCAAAAATCAAGTATCAAGATCCAAGCTATCAGTCATGGGCGCTTAAAGCTGACTTGGCAGGCTGATAAAAGCGGCAGAATTCAGCTGCCAATCGTTACCTACCGTCAATCGCGGCTGATCATCAACGGCAAAAAGCTGACCCGTTTTAAGCGTTCTTTGGTTGGCTCACCGACAGTCATTCAGCAGCCGGGGCAAAACACTGCCTATTTAAGCTGTGCTGCTCCATTATGGCTCAATTTCTTAATCGTTATTTCACTGCTGAGCTGGCTGGCTTGGGCGCTCAGGATGGTTTTTAATCATCGCCATCCCCAAGCCAATGATCATTTCGTTTCAAAAGACGAGCTGGCCATAAGATCTTATCCATAATGGAACTTTTATGGTCGTTAAGATTGCCATTTTCATACATTTTAAGACTGCCATCGACAGTATTTTTACTGTTAACGCTGTCCTATCATATGAACATATTTACCGGAATGATCATCAATCACTTCATAATTAGTAAGATTATCAAAATATGATTCCGATAAATGATAGTTAAATGGGAAAAAAATAGCATCTTCATTTAGCTGATCAAGCTGAATGTACTCAGTATTATAATGCTCCATCAAAACTTTAACTATTAGTTGTTTAAGAAACTCATCAGATATTCTAAGTTTATCAATTTCTATTAATTTTCCTTTTTCCGTCATCCCATCAACTAAATTCCAGTCAATCAATCCACGTACCACAGCATTGGTTCCCTTATACACAGACTCTGCTGAGCCATAGCTATTTTCCATTTCTTTTAATAAAAAAGCATTAGATATCTTACCAGTCATTCGTAAATATTTGCCAACAATATTAACTGTATCTCTAAAGAAAGGAAATGCGATGGCAGTCATTAAATATTGGTAGGCAATTTTACTATCATGATTTGCATTACAATAACGAGATAATACATTCTTTTGAAAATTGGATGGTTGCTTTTTACCACCAGACCAAACTCGAGTAATATTATTAATTACTTTTCGTCGTCCGACATTGCCCTTCAATTCATTCGACAGTTTCTCATTCATAATTTCAAAAGCATCGTTTAACTCATAGTTTGACAATAATGAAGCTGCTAAGTCTAATTGGTCGAAACGCAAAGGCCTAAATAGTCCAACTTCCTTTTTCATCCTCTTCTCCTCTTAACTCGTACGTATGGAACAAAGACTTCTTGGATGCTAGCACCGCCATGACTAACTATTTCTTGTGCTTTTGGAGCGTACGAATCATGATTTTTAGCCACTATAGCACAAATGTCATTTGGCAAAATGGCACTTTTCCATGGATAACCTAATTTAGGATAATCATTTAGAACTCTATCGCGAATCAATTGATTATCATAAATGTAAGTCCGCTTGCTGGCAGTTTTAATTAAAGCACCTTGCCTTTTTCCGCCAATACCAGTAGTGGTAATATTTCCATGATCTGAGGTAATCGTTATATCAAAATCATGGTCGAGAAGATCACTAAGAAAATCTTTCAAAAAGCCTTGCTGCAACCAATGCTTCAATTCATTTGTCATTGACCATAAACCACTTGGCGAACTATGAATAAACTTATCAACACTGATTACAACACTTCCAATAATTTGCTTTGTAACAACCGCCTCTTTTAGCTTTATTTCCTGTTGATAATCCTTATTACCTAATTGTTTAGTATAAAAGATCTCATCTTCTTTATATCCTTTACTTTTCCAAAATGCAGTCCACTCACTCTTTTCAGAATTAGTGGTTTCAATAGTATCTGCAAATTCTTTAGGTGATTTGCCCGCAAATATTGACTGTCTTGAAATACTTGTAACAGTTGGAATACATGCCATTACTGGCTTAACATCAATCGAAAATATTTTTTCTAAATTATCTTGAATGATACTCCATTGGGCAAAACTCATTCCGTCAATCACAATCAAGGCTTTTTTCTGCTCAAATTTAGTTGTATAGTCCATGACTGATGGAATCTTAAAAACATAAGTAGGAGATTTACGAGAAACAATAGTCATGTAGCTGTCATACTTTTGTACTAGCCATTCATAAAATTGTTTATTTATTTGATCCATTGTGGAAAGTTGTTCTGGAGAGAGCTCATTATATCTTGCACAGTATTCACCAATCTTAGTAGCATATGTCGCATAGCTACTAAGATTATTATTAATGACACTGGTAAAGATTTTGTATGTTGCTCTTTTCTCCATTAAACGATTTAACAATTCAATAGTCTGTCTTGCAGTAAGTAAGCTAGGCTGTTGATCATCAATTTCTAATGCAAGTGGCAAGTAATCCATATGATCTCTGATAACTCTACTATTAAGATTATGAACCAATTCCTCTATTGACAATGAACATTTAAAAGACTGCTTGTATATATCATACGGAACCTTTTCAAATTGATTATCAATAAATCTAATCAACAATATTTTCGAACGATTGAATCGATATTTAAAGTCATATTCATATCTAAACCGTATAGAATCATCGAAGTCCATAACTTCATATCCACTAGCTAACAATTTGTCTCTAACTTCGGCATTGTTTAAGATGTTATCATCATCACGTACCAAATAGATTGCTTTAGGACGGATAAACAGGTTACTAATTTTACTAATCCATTCCATCCCTAATATCTCCTTTAACCTTACGATTCCACCTTGATTGATGCATTATCGTAATACATCAGCAGTTTGTCATCTTCTTCAACCACCTTAGACGGAAGATGTTTAACAACATCAACTATCTTTTGATATTCCTTATCTAACCATGCTTTTTTGAAACCCGCGCGGATTGCTTCCATGCGGAAATTTTTTAATTTCTTACGAGTGCCATCTATTTCTTCAACATATTTATTAAATTCACGTAATAAACCTCTTTCACGTAGTTTATCCAAATCGACTTGTTTATTTGGATCAGGAACATACCAACGATTCATTGCTTTTTCCTTAATAGCTTCATTTGTGTTATCAAGTCCTCGTAAATCATGATAGTTTTTATGAAAATAAGATACGATTTGATCTGGCACCTTATTTTCTCCCTTATACTGCAAGAAATTTTCAGATAATAATTCATCAAGTTCTGGTAAAGCCTCATATTTAGCAATATGCTGGATTTCTTTCATAAATTCGGGCTGTAAGTCTTGACGAGTCTGTGGTTTTTTAATTAATTGCTGACGTATCCACTCAATAGCACTACTTTCATCGGAAACAAATAGAGGCTGTTGCATAACACTATTACTTTTTGCACGTTTTCTATCATATTCAGGCACTTGAGAATCTAGAAAAATCATACCATCCCGTATAGGATACTTTGTCAATATATTATTCTGAAATTCAGATGAAGAAATGGGAACTTTTTGACCATTCTGAACATAGAAAGAAACCATTCTATCAAATAGAATTCTCGGTGTGCGTTCAATTATAGTTACCGCTTCACCATCAATACTTTCAAAAATTGGTAATTTTTGTAGATGTTGATTTAAAAACATCCATACGCTTTCAGCACTTTCAAAATGAGTATTAATCTGTTTGAGATCTTCATTAAGTGGCTTATATGCACTTATTACTAAGTCTTGTTTTACAGCTGTTGTAGAAGTTACCGCCTTAAAACTTCCTTGCTTTTTATTAAGTCCTGATACATTTGCAATTATAAAACCAGATTTTTGAATGCTTTCTTGAATAGAATTCCAAACTGATGCTTGAGAATTGGAAAATTCAATTGTTATCCAACCACCAGGTTTTAAAACTCTATAGCATTCGCTAAACGATTGAGTCATTAAATTTCCATAATCATTTAATGATTTATTTTGCACTTTATTAACAATTGCTTCATCTTTATTATTCGTCCGGACTTTTAATATAGTTTCCCAAAAAAAATTTAACTCTGAATAATTCAAGTTGGCACCAAATGGCGGATCTGTGAATACATAATCAATACTATTTGATTCTATATTAAGTTGCGTGGCTGAATTCGTACTAACATATGCAAATCTGTTTTTTGCATTAATATTACTAATATCTTTTAGCTTTCTTTTTAAAATATTAAAAATATTATTTTCCTGAGGTGTCGAACAGATATACAACGTTCCTGATAATATCCCCCCTTTTCCATTCATTCGCCATCGATACAAAAACGAACTATTTTGCATTGAAGAAGTTAATAAAAATAAAAGCATATTTTTATATTTTTCTGGGCATGAATTAATTCGTCTAATATATTCGCTTATCACAATATTATTTCTTGCTGAAAAGAAGTCATGAACATAACAAAAACCTTGTTCTTTTTGAGGCTGACTTGTATTTACTCCATTAGGTAGTTTTTCAACCATCACTTTATAATTTGATAATCTATCTAGTATCTGCTCATAATAGTCTAATTCTTTACTATTTACTTTTCTTTCAAATCTTTGTCCGTTATAAGTGTAATTGACAACTACTGGTTTTAATTTCGCAACTTCACGATATTCTTGCAATATAGAATCATAAACTCTAGTCCATACTTTCTGACTTTTCTTTTTATTTAAAATAACACCACAATTAGGACACACATATTCTTTAAGAGTTTTTTTATTTTTGTAGGCAACTGAGTAATAATCAAATTCACATTGACAATTTGGACAGCTAAAAATTTCACTCCAAATATAATAGTTAGCCATCCCATGATCACCATTACTTTCAAATGTAGAAAAAAGCTTACCATAATTTTTTTCTAAATTTGTTATATACCTATATGCATAATCCAAAAAATGTTGGTTCGAAAAATTTTTTGTAAAATTATTAGATATAAAAGTTGCAGCTGGAGATAAATCTGAAATAATTGCTCTTCTTTCTCCAACTTCTGCACTGCTATCAAGCTGCATAACCTTGACAGGATCACCGCATTCATATGCAGCTAAAGCTGTCATACCAGTCCCAGCAAATGCATCTAGCACTACATCTCCTGGTCTTGTATAATGCAAAATATATTTCATTATTGCTTTATACGGAACTTTTGTATGATACGAGTGTGCTAAATATATTTTGTCATTTTTTCCTTCAGCCACATCATAAACAAAGGGCTCTATATCCAAAGGCTTTTCTTGATGGTCAGTTGTTCTTAAAAAAGTATCTAACCAGGGATTTGGACATGCCGTATAGTAAGGAGGATCAGATAGGGCAATAATATCCTCATCATTTCCTTTAGGAAATCCTTCAATTTTTCTCAATCCAGGTAATTTTTTACGTAGTTCATTTCGAAAATACTCTCTACGTTGATCTTCACTATCGAAAATTTTACCCAAACATTCCACCTGCTGATTGTCATCAATATCAAATAATGATGATTGCTTATTCATCTTATCTTCCCTCATCTCTAAACCATTATTTAATTAAAATTCGTAGCGTTTCTTTATTTTTATCATTAATTAATTTTGAAATATATTCTTTAATTCGACCTTCCAATTCATCAACCGACATTGGAGAATGTTGCTGCAGTTCGATCTTCAAATCATTAAAATTAAAATCTATTTTCTCTAAACCACTAAACAATCCTTTTACTATCTTGATAAAGTGTTGTAGGTTATTCGGTAATTCTTCATTCTGAGTGAACTTTTCAATCATTTGACGATCTTCAGCACCTAGTAAGCTCACGCCTTCTTGCTTTAATAACCCACTAATAATAATTTGGACCCAATTATCGTAAATTTTAGATAATTGATCGGTAGCATTCCTAACCATCTCTTTATAGTTGCCTTCCTTATCATTATTCTCTAGCGGACTGTGACAGTATGGACAATACGGTGTCTTTTGTAAATCTTCCTTAGATAATTGATAGCAAACATTCTGACTTGCTAAATTCATTTTCTGTTTCCAATTGGCCAATTGATTAGCAGGTAAAATCGTAATATTTTTAGCTAGCATATCCAAAATTTTAACTTCATTCGATAACTCAATGTTCTTTAGTTGACGATCATCATCTACATTCAGCTTCTTCTTTTCGTGTATATCAAAATATTGGTCAATATATTGTTTTTTTGCACTTAGCAAAGCTTGTCGTTCATTAAAATAGTCTTTTTTATTCGATATATTAGCAACTAATTGATCAGTACAAGTTTTTACTCGATCATCCCAATCATTCCCCATAGAAAGATAGTTTTTAGACATCATTAAATATTCTACTAATCTATTTAAATCATCAATTTGTGGCTTAAGGTGTAATAATTGTTGCATTTCTTTTTTTATTAAATCTTGTTGGTCGATGTCTTCTAACTTAAACGGAAGATTTTTAAGCTTTGCAATACTGTCAAAACGTTTTAATTGATTACAAAATTCTTGATATGATGACAGTTGATCAATTATTTTTTGATTATTTGGAACAATATTTTTGCCACCAATCATAAAATCAGATTTTAAATTCTGTTTCAAATCAATAGCCTGATTAATTTGACCATCCAGTTTAGTATTTACGATCCGAATTGCACGTTCTAAACTGTCTTCATTATTATTAGCAGCTGGTTCTTCAAACATATCTAAAATAGCATTTACTTCTGCCATTGGGAGTTCTGATGGCTTTTTAATATAGTCAAATTTAACAAGTTTTGATAGTGGTTGCTTAATAAACTCACTATAATCCAAAGAATTATATGCCTTGCCATCAATACTAATTTCAATCCGTCCGGTTTTAAGCAATGCTGCTAAGACAACTACTAGCAGCTCTGGTTCTAATTTCGAATTTTTCGTTATACGAATGTCTTCTACGCCACGAACTCTATGAATATCAAACAATTCATCATTATTAACCACTTGATTACGTTTCTTTTGACCAAGGACGTCTAATACTTGCCTAGCATATCCTGAATGGTTAACGCTCTTACTTGTTACTTCATTTCGGTCATCAAGTAATACTAATCCTTCTAAAATTTTGTCTCCTTGAACGTTCTTCCGACCATTCATTCGTTGTAAAGCCCCATCAACATAAGTATCCATGTTTGCATTTGAAATATAAGCCCCTAACATTCTAAATACTGGGTAATCAGGATATTTACTACTAAACCATTTATCTAATCGTTCACTGGCAATATAGTTAATCATTTCTTTTAAGGACTCAGTACCTGGAACTAGTAAATTTTCTTCTGTTCGCCCTTTATAAGTTACCCGAAAAATAGTAACGAAGTTTTCAATTAACCATTTGTTAAGAATTTGGCCATACTTTTCGCGCTTGCTACGATATAGTCCCTTTTGATTAACTGAAGCATCATCATACAGCAAACTAGCTGCCGCATAATGTTGCAAATTACTTTTAAATTCTGCATCCTCTAAATTAAGTTCAAAAAAGATTTCATCATCTCGTTGTTCATCTTTAAATGCAGTTTTATCAAATGGATGCAACATATAAATATAGAAATCTCGCTCTGGTTGAGCTGTTGAGCGCTCATTTGGTGCTCCAAAGAATATATATCCTTTCCGCATTACACCATGAGAGTCCCAAGGAAGTTCATATTTCCAAATCTTATAACCGGACACATAAGTATTATCATCTAACGTAGTAGCATTCTGTAAAATTTGATAGTAGTACCTATCTAACGCACTATCATCTAGTGATTCAATTTTGTTTGCAATGATACTATCCACATCAATATCTTGTTTCAAATCTAGATAATATTGACCATTATCCTTATTTAAAGCAATGTATTGATAACTTACTGTTTTCATAATTGTGCTTAAAACCGTTTCAATATTGGTCTTAAGCGCGTTCAACTCATCACCTTCAAATAAAGATCCTATCATTGGATTCATCAAAAAAAGATCATCACGTAAAGAAGTGGCGGTAAGTCCAATATGATCATCAATATTATCAGTGGTTAGCCGATTTACTGATAAAGCATTGATAATTTTTAAAGCCATTTCTTTCGTATTGAGACGAGGATATGAACTTTTTACTTTATCAAATAATACGTTAGATTTTTTAATCACTTCACGAATATCAGGATTGGTATTATTAACTGAATTATTCTTAATAACGTTCCAGTAACTATCATAGGAAATGATTCCAGGCATATCTGTAGGGACTTCCTCATCAAGGACTTTCTTAATTTCATTTGTAATCGTTTTTAACGCTTGACGTTTCTCTATTCCTCGTACCTGTTCAAATACCTCAAGATATCGCGGATGAATTGGATACATCTCTACAAACGTATCCATATCTTCATTTAACCGATCATAGTATAAAGTAAATTTATTTAAATGATTCCGGATTAGCGACTTTTGTTCTGCATTCTTTTTCAACAATCGTTCTGATACAACATATGAAATATCTTCTTTTACAATTGTGACCTGTTCAAATCGTTCTTGAATTCTGCGTAATGAATCTGCCACAAAGTTAAAACGAGGGTTATTGAATAACATTTCTTGTAACCCAGCCATGAAACGGAACCTCGTATCATAAGCAATTTCACCTATCTCCCGTAAAAATCCTAAATCGAGAGCTAATTCTTGATCTTTACGTCCACGAAGATAATCTAATAATTCATCTACAACTAAAAGCAAGCCTTTTTCAGGATACACTTCATTAAATTTTTCCATCATGTCCAAGAGGCTATCTTTATTATTAGATACTTCAGATGATTTGGGAAAATGAACTTCAATTCCCATCTCTGACAGACCATTTTCTAGATTACCTAATATAATTTCTCGTAATCCCATAGTGGTTGATCCAATTTCACATCGAATAACTTTAAATTGTCCCTCAATATCTTTTAATCTATCTTTTACCGCTGGATTCGAAATATGTTCGACTGTCCCTGAGCGCTCAGCAATTGTTGAAATTACACTCATCAAGTGAGATTTACCACTTCCGTAGTTACCAATAATTAATAATCCCTTATTATCCTCAGGACTAGTATATTGTAATTGTGTAACAATAACGTCATTGATGGTTTTAGCCATCCGATCGGAAATAACAAAATTATCAATTAGCTCTAATGCTTTATCTTTATCATTAGCATCTGTTAATTCAATTACCGATTCAATCGGTTCAAAATTAATTAAATCTCTATATTTCATAATCTTCCCCCATGTACTCTTCCATAGTAACGTCATCTATCTGATACTCTGAATGATTAGGATTAGCGTATATTAATGATATTTTTCCATTTGAACACCTATGAACGTCGTAACGCCAAACTAAAATAATACCGTTATATTTACTTAGGTTACGCATTAGCGAAATTGGCTGTAATTTTAGTGATGGTTTATACAGTAATTCAAAGTAGTCTAGAACTACTACTTGATAATTTTTACATAGATTATTAATCCATTGTTGCACTGTTAATGGGTTATTCTTTGGTTGATTTTTCATTAAAAATAAGCTTAATTGTAAGTTTACATTAATGTAAGGCAATCTTAATTTTTTGCATAACTCATTAACATTAGCACTTTTTGTTTTAATAACTTTTAGTTTATAATAATTATCTTGAATATCGTTAACCGATTGTTGAATTGCTTCCAATAGTTCATCGTTCATTTTTGTCTATCCGTCCCAATAAATAATCTGCAGACACATTAAAATAATCTGCTATGGCAACAATCGCCTTTTGAGAAGCTTGGCCATGTTTCCAGTAATAAACAGCTCCATTTGGTAACCCAGTACAACGTTCTATTTCACGGATACTTACTTGATTTAGACTTGCTAACTCTTTTATTCGCTTATACATAATATTCATTAATATCACCACCTGTTGTGTCGTAAATATTCTACACACTAATTTATGTTAATGTGATTTATTACTTTCTTCAAGGCAATTTCAATAAAACTATGCTGCTTATGCGAATAGCAACGATAAAATCAGACCTTAATCTATTGTGTTATTTTAACTTAGTTACCAAAATCTTTGTTAAATAATTATTCCAGATTATCCATCATCAAAATCACACTATGCTTTTGATCAACAGAAAAAGCCCCATGATCCACGTTTTAGTGAATCACGGGGCTTTGATTTTGGTTAGGGTTGGTTACTAGAAATACCGTTATATCGGCTTTTCTCTTTAATTAATCCCTATTCCCATTCGATATTGAATGGGATCCATTCTTCCTTACAGCCCCAACGGATTTAAGACGCATCTTCTTTTTTGGAAGGGATCTTGGAAGGGGCCTTTTCAACTGTCCGAAATTGATTACCATTAAAGTTAATTAACGATGATCTTGGGGATTTAATCGTAATATTTCCAGTTAACCCATGCGCAATCTGTTCATCGTTTCGACTCCAAAGATGCGCATAATTTTTCAGAGTGATCTCGGGACTTGAATGACCTAATCGCCGTGAAATTGTCAGCACGTCAAAATTAAACTCATTTATTAGGTAACTGACATGACTATGCCGTAACCCCTTTGGCTGAATTGCTGGTACTCCTGCTTTTTCAGCGTAACGCTTAATAATAACGTGAAGGGTTGAACGCGACATCGGCAATCCGTCATAGCTGAAAATAAACGAATCTACCCCGTGTTCCTTCTGAATGGCTTGCCAATCTTTTAAAATCTTCACCGTATCATCATCAAGCGAGATCGTCCTCATTCCGTTAACAGTTTTAGTATACGGTTTAACCTCATAGCGGTGTCGAGAAATTGAGTGAAGGGAATGGCAGATTACCATTCGGTTGTCAGCCAAGTCAACATCGTCCCACGTTAGGGCCAATCCTTCGCCAACCCGGATTCCGGTCATGAAGTAAGTCCAAAGCATTACAAAATACAAATGCTCGACGTAATCACCTAAGTAGATAGTTGATATTACTTTTTCGAATTGTTCCTTCGTCCAGAATGGTACAATTGCCTTTCCCTTTGGGATCGACTTAGTTCGCCTTGAGATATTTTCCTTAAGGAAATTCAACCGAACCGCATAATCTAGTGATTGACGGAAGGCCGTGTATACCAGATGACAATAACCCTGTGACCATCCTGTCTCTGTCAGAAGATAAGTCCGGTAAAGCTCACAATCAATTACCCTTATATTTTTAAGTTGGCGATTACCAAACCGGTCAATTAGATGGTTAAATGCATGAATATGAGTTGCGAACGTGCTTTTTTCAACATTAGACTTATAGGCAGGTATAAAATATTTTTCCATAAATACCCGGTAAGTCAGGTTGTAATTAGTTCCGCCACCTTGTTGATTCCATTCATTGCGAACCCGGGTTAGTTCCTTGTTAGCTTCTTGCGCCGAAGCAAACGGCTTCCCAAGTTGGTCTTTCCGCCCTTTGCGTTGGATGCGTTTCCCAGTAACCTGATCAACACCTAATTCGACTTGATAATAGAAACGTCCTTTTGGATCCTGATACACCCCAGGATATCGTGTTTTACCCATTAGTCGTCTCCTCCTCATCAAGACGGACACCGATAATCGATTCAACAGCCCAAACTGGGACGGTTCCTATTCGCTTATTATTATACAGCCCAAAGCCTTTACTGACCATCAAGGTTTTGGCCTGGTGGATAATGGTTTTAGCCGTATGTTCTTTAAAACCAAGATCGTTTTGTAGCTCCTTGGCCGTGATCATTTTAGATTTAATCATTGTCGTTACCTCCGGTTAGGTGAGATAATGAACCAGATAGTCGATTGCTATCTTGTGCTCCGTTACGTAACTTTGGCGAGTCGTAACGGGGCTTTTCTATTGTTTCATTAGTGAATGGATCAATTTCCGGGTGCTGTTTATAGTAATTAAGTCCATAAAATGGAAGAAATTGATCTATTTGAAACAATTGTAGACTATTTATCGGTAGTGATTGATTGACATACTCTTCCACTGATGGCAGTCGTACTTTTTCCCAGTATCGTTTCTCGTAACTATTCCACTTACGCACAATGATTTTATCGTGGCAGAATTCATGAATAATCGGTACCCGTCGAACCAATTGATCAACCTTATCGATTTTTCGATCTGTAATTCGCATTACGCTGTACAACTCGTCAGGGCTGTAAGGACTGGTAATGATGACTATATCCGGCATTAAATTTTTGTTGTAGTAACGTGAAGAAATTGCCTTATCAAAGTTGTATGGATCAAGCAATCGAAGCAACTCTGAATATTCAACATCATCGCGTAGCTCGTCCCAAATGATCAAATGTTGACCTTCGTAATCTTGCATCGCATCACGGCGGGCTCCAGTCACAAAATAGGGCATTTTAAAAATTTCTTTCGCTAAATACTTGGCAAATCTGGTTTTTCCTGTTCCAGTTTGGCCGAAAAACCAGTAAACCTTTAATTCAGAGTGGCTATCTTCATGTTCTTTACGCCATACCTCATTTTGAATTGCCAAAGAGGCTTCGGCGATTTCGTCAATTTTGCGATTATATTTAGCTAGAACTTGTGCTCCTAGCGCCATCATCCGGGATCGAGCTTGAGTACGAACAATTTTTCCATTCCCAAGATCATCTAAAATATCTGTAGGATCATCATTTAACATGTGATCCTTAACAAACTTCACATAATCAAAATTCGCAATTACGTCTGTCGCCGGATACTGATATTTTCCCTGACGTCGTGCATTTCGAGTTGCGTGAATCAAATACATGAGCGCATTAACCCGTGCAGTTTCTACCTTAGTTCCACGTTTTGTCATGATTTCAATCTGATTTTCAGTCGTATCTAAAGCATCAGCAATTGAAGAAACCATTGGCCTGTTATCACCAAAATACATTGTTAAATGATAATGTGGCTTAACAGGCTGACCATTATTCGTATCCTTATCATGGTGAATAAAGGCGTATTCTTTTAGGCCATACTTTTTGATCATTACCTCACAACGATCAGTTAAAAATTCTTCTATACTACTACTATCAACCTTGAAGTGCTGATCCTGTTCTTCAAACATAAGGACCTTGCTTCGTGGGCTAGTAGCCTTGTTATTAGTTGATTGTATTTTCATTTTGATTTCCCTCCATTAATTGTCATTACCGCTATTACGAGTACTTAAAATCTGACTTGATCCAATCACTGTCATATCAGTAATCAACATAGCTTCTTGTCATTGTTGGCGTTACTGTAAACAGGCCCTTGTAACGCCATAATCATTGATTTAACAATAATTAACATTAGTAATTGTCATTATTTTTTTTAAAATTGGATAGCACGCGCTTCCCCTTACCGCTGGTAAAGGAGCGCGTGCTATCCAAATCAGGTAGCCTAAAATTTCATAGCTTAGTTTTAGTTATCAAAAATGTGATAAATCCACTATGCTTAATAGTCATTGGTTGCCAATTGTATTTTCTAAAAGTATCAGTTAGCCATTGCGTTAAAGTACGTTCGCATCGCCCCTTAATTATTCGCTCAATAGCATCATTTCCGATACAAGGAATAATTAAAACCGTTTGACCTTTCCATTTCACAAATCGGCTTTTGTTAATCCACCAATTTGCACGTTGTTCTTCCTTGGATAAGCTACAGTTCGAGCGTTTCAAATATCCAGATAGCTGAATCGACCGATAATCACGGTACAATTGCCCCGTAAAAGCATCCAGAATACCCCAGAAAATAATAAGTACCGTAGACCAAATCAACAATGCTCGAAATAGAGATTGTGTACTACTCAGAATTAACTCATATGCCTGAATATTAGCCCTAATTGTGCTTACATGCAGTGAGCAATTTCGTTCTATAAGGATTAATGGATTCAAAATTACTTTGTCCACAAGTGGTGGCACAAACCTCGCAACCAGATAACCAAGCAATAAAATGGCGTATCCAAAAACTAATCCTCTTCTGTGAAATAGCATCTCATTACCCCTAATCTAAAATAGTTGGCGTCAGCAAAGGTTCGATACCCGCATAGCGCGGATCACCGGCAATACTCATGATTCCTGATCCTTTACCACCGATCGGCACCATCGGCATTTCGCTAAGTTCGGGGAACAGAAAACGGGTATTCTCAGAATTGATACGTCCTAGCTGAACCCGCAAAGAAATGCTATCGCGTACGATGGTTGGCAGATACTCCGCCCGTGCTGACTGCATCGAAAGTACCAAGTAAATTCCCGCTTCACGGCCAAGTACAATTAATCTTGTTAACGTCTCTTGAAAATCAGTTTTAACCTGTTTAGTCGCCCCAGTCATCAAGGCCGCAAGTTCATCAATAAACACAAAAATCAGCTTCAAATTAAGCTCCCTATAGTCAGTGGAAATCCTATTGGTGGATCGATAGAGTTGACCCTGACGCTCATACATTGTTAATTCCACGTTCTTCAGAGTGTCGATAACTTCCTGGAGAAAACGGCCACTAATACCGCTTGAAGAATGATCGCCCAAGAATGGCGGAATGACAATCTTAGATCCATTTCGCTTTGCTAACCGGGCTAGATCACTACCCTTCGGATCAACAGCGATAACTTCACCAACGGACGAACAAGCTTGGTACAAGAATTTCAAGAAATAGCTCTTCCCAGAACCACTCACGCCAGTAATTATCGCATGTGGTGATTTGACGTAATTCCAGTTAATAAGATCCATTAATGGAATTTCGCTAGTATGGTTGACCATTTTCACTAACTCACTCAGAGTACCTGTTAAACGTTTGGGCTTGCCCTTCCTTGCCGGAATAAATAATCCTCGTGAACGTGGTTCTTGACCGTCTAACGTGACTATCTGCATCGTTAACGGTCGAATCAGTGTGTACATTGGTGTTAGGGCTAAACTCAAAATAGAAAATAACCGATTATAAAAGGCTTCATCAATCAAAAAGGTAATAGGGTAGATTGGAACAAATAAGAAGCCCTCATCTACCTTTTCAATCTCATACTCATTGTTCTGATCATTATCAGCGAAGAGCGGATATCTTATCACAGATTTAATGTACTCGGTAATAGCCTGATCATCATTTTTAGCTTTTGAAAACATAATCTTCACCTAACACCCTCCACTTTCCCGGCCATTAAGCCACTCACTATTCAATTGATTACTTAAGCTCAATGCCTTCCGCGCGTACGTAGATATTTCGTCCAACGGTACATGCTTCAGGACTAATCAGCTCAACCTCTGCCAGATCGTCTAACACCTTAGGTAAAACGTACCCTGCAGGCAATTTTACGTTCTGAACACCCAAACCAGGATAGTAGAGCGTTGCCTGTTGACTCTCTACCTCATGTGGTTCAACTGGACGACCTGTGGACTGATCAAACTTCAAACGTGCTTCCAAGCCTTGGCCAATTAATAACCGTGGCGTTACACCACTGAACTGCATTTTGTATTGTTGACTACTATAACCACCAAGTTGCTTTACTTTCATTTTTTAGGTTCCTTTCTTGTAGTACACTAAGACATCCGACGAGCCACGCGAACTGGCATACGACCAAGCTCAGCCACCTTTTAGCAACTCTAGAGCTGGAGCTCGTGTCAAAGGCTGGTCAGGCTCGGCTTTTCGACCCCTTGTAGAGTCCAAAAATGTCAGTAGCCTAATGGCTTTTTCTTTTCCTTCTAGTTTCATAGCCTTTTCACCTCCTTGGTGGTATCATATCTTATAGTATTAAATCCCGTAATTCTAAAAAAAATGGGAAAAATAGGAGGTGTGATGGTTGGATCGCCGAAAAATAGACTTTTTTAAAGAAGAAATAAAAAATGGTGTTATCAAAAAAAACACCATTAAATATTATCCAACTGAGGATCGCGAAGCTTTTAAACAAGCATTAAGAGAATTAAAAATGTATACGGTTAACGAACTCGTCAAGATCGTTAACAACGGCTTTAAAGATGAACGCTATCCAATCACTCGAGACAAACTAATTTCAAAAAAAACTATAAGCAATACCTTGCGTAAAATTGAAACAAACGACACTAAAACGCAAAAAATCATTACTCGGTATGTATTAAAAAGCGATTTGAAAACGAATCTTAAGCATACGAATGAAATCTCCAAAGGAAAAGGACGTCCTTACAAAACATATAGTTATTACTATGTGCTATGTCTTAATGCTATTTTTAAGGAAAGTTCGACTAAAACTATAGATCAACAAATTCAGGATAAATTAGATAAGGTGCTCTTGACGCCTAAAGAAATTGACAATATATTTCATAAGTATTTGGGTAATGACTATGACAAAATTAACCACTATGATCTAGAGGATTTATCTACGGCTATCTATAATCGACAACGTAGACTAAAATCCGCAATTCCTAAAATCGTTGATACATATAAAGAATACATTGGTTTAAAAAAATACTTATTCAACGTTAACAATGCCAAAGACTATGTCAATGCTTTACGAATATTAATTAAAATGGCTGATAGTCATGAAATTTACGATTCTGATGTCGTAAGACTAGCCGATCAATTGAATCATAAAAATCCTAATAGTGTTATTTCATACGCAAAAAAATTAGCCAAGAATCATCTAGAATAAAAAAAAGCACTTCATAATTGTTAGCCATCATGAAGTGCTTTTATCATTAATAAACAAATTAACTAAAAAAATATCATTTAAAATTATGATAATATTATCACGTATGTTAAATGCTCAATCCTCAATGCTAATTCATTGGATATGGAAAAACATATATTATACGTTAGTTGCTAGTTTGTAACATTCCCATGACTTCTAAATTATGGGTCAGCATAATTGCCTCAATGTTCATTTGCAGACCACCCAGACTACGAGTAAGTGTATGTTCAATGCCCTGTCGCGTTAGATCAGCAAAGCAGCTCTCAATTCGGCGCCGAATTTTTTTAAGTTGCCGGCTGTTGTGTTGTTTGGCGAACCGCATATTGGAACGGTATGGCGTCCATAGCTAATAGCCCATTTGCAAAAAAATATGCTGGAGCTTTTTACTAACATAACCCACATCGGCAATGACAAAAGGACATGGACAATTCTCGATAACTTCTGGAGCAGCCTTAGCGTCATGAATTGAGGCTGGAGTAAGTTCATAGTTAAGAATCAGTCCTTGCGTATCCGTAACCACGTGTACCTTGAAGCCGTAATAATACTTTTGTTTGGTAGCGTTGTATCCAATATCCGCAAAGCATTGGAACAAAATCGCCCGAAACTTGCGGTGATCTTGACACAGCGGCAATGGGAAGCTGTCAATAATGGCGATATCACCATAACTGGACATCTCGATTAGGCCAGAGCGAATTGACTGGAAAATAGGAATCAGATTTTTACAGCGACGCATAAACCGAGAATACTCCAACATTGGCAGAGAAGGCATTACGTCACTGACCAACTGGTAGAATTTCCGCCAAGTTGCGACCTGGTATGGTTTACTTCCCTCCAAAAACAAATTTATTCATTCGCTGTACAGTAGCTTGGATAATTGGGCCTGATATCAAAACTGTAATAATCGTACAAATACCGAAGCTACCTCCCAACAAAACCCCGATAACGACCATCGCCACATCCAATATCATACGGACAATTTTGACAGGCCATCCATTTTTCTCTGCCAGAGAAAATGTCACTGCCTCGTAAGAACCACGCCCAAGATTTGCTGATGCATAGATGCCAGTTCCTACTGCAAAGAGAATAATACCGATGCACATCAGCAGAAAATTTATCCAGACAATATCGCTGTATCTTTGTATCCTACTGAATATCTCTACAAACCCACTGTATACCACCTGATACAGAACAGTTCCAATATGGATCTGTGAACGGTCATAAAACCATACAAATAAGATCATGACCACTGCTATCACAAAAGAAGTCATTCCGATACTCATCCCAGTAACTTTGGAGACTCCCTGCCATAATACAGCCAAAGTTGCACTGCCAAATCCGGCATACATAGCAAGCGTAATTCCATAAGCAGAAATAATTGAACCAACAAAAATTACTATAATTTTAGTAAGCCAGTTTTTTTCTCTCATAACGCCCCTCCTGTAGATTCCTGTACAGACGAAATGATTTCTTCTTGAAGGGCGGGAAAGTGCTTAGAAGCCCTCTGAAGTAATTCATGACTAATCTCATCAGCTTATATAATCTCCATTTCAATGCTTTTCCTGATATCGAACAATAAAAAAAAGCCACACAGCTATTATAAAAATAACTGTGTGGCAAAAAGATGACCGGAATCCGGAAAAGTCCACAAATATTTTACTTCAGGAAGTGTAGATCGTGTTTTGCAAAATGTCAAGTGCTTTTTATTTGTTTAGCAAAATACAACAAATATCATATGAATAGCTATAATTCAGCTAAAATCGATAAAGATATTGCTCAACTTATCGATGACGATGAAATAAAAAAAACTAAAGGTATTTGGCAATACGAATTGGCCATTAATTCTGGAGAAGCCGGGGCTACTAAATACCTTAATTTACGTGGTTTTCCAAAAGATATGATGCGTAAAAAATTAAAAGAACAAGAATATCATTGTCCATTGTGTATTGAAGAAGGCAATGATAAAACCTATACATTATCCGAAATGGAAGGTAACCATATTACGCCATGGTCCGAAGGCGGTAAAACTGAATATGATAATTTGCAAATACTATGTAAGCGTCATAATCGCTTAAAATCAAATCATTAGAACAATTAATAACCAAAAAAATCGAGTAGGATCATCATTTGACCTTACTCGATTTTTTTATCTCTATTAACAAATGAACTAGGATAGCTCCCTTTACCTCCAAGTGAATTTTTTGGAAGGGATTTTGGAAGGGAACTTTTTGGATTTTGATATTTTTGAATAGGATTTGCCGTCCCAAAATTCCGTTAAATCAACGTTCCGCCTTCAATTTAATTTATAGACTTATTCCCATTCAATTGTCGAAGGCGGCTTACTCGTGACATCGTAAAGAATCCGGTTAACGTGATCAACCTCATTTACGATGCGAACCGAAATCTTTTGCAAGACATCCCATGGAATCTTGGCAAAGTCAGCCGTCATCCCATCGATACTGGTTACGGCGCGGATACCAACCGCGTAGTCATAGGTCCGACCGTCACCCATTACGCCGACGGAACGAATGCCAGGCAGCACCGTAAAGTATTGCCAGATTTCTTCATCCAGACCAGCCTTCTTGATCTCTTCACGCAGGATCGCGTCACTTTCCCGCACGATTTCCAGCTTTTCAGGCGTGATCTCGCCCAAGACCCGAATCCCCAGACCAGGACCTGGGAATGGCTGACGCCAAACCAGATCATGCGGAATACCAAGCTTTTCGCCCAATTCACGAGTCTCATCCTTAAACAGGCTGCGCAATGGCTCGATCAGCTTAAAGCCGAGTTTCTTTGGCAGGCCGCCGACATTATGATGCGACTTGATGGTTTGCGCCGTGTCGGTCCCGGATTCGATAACGTCAGTGTAGAGCGTACCTTGGGCCAGGTATTCGGCATCCTTCATCTTCTTGGCTTCTTCGTTAAAGACTTCCACGAATTCCTTGCCAATGATCTTCCGCTTTTGTTCTGGATCAGAAACGCCCTTCAGCTTGCCCAAGAAACGATCAGCGGCATCAACCTTGACGATCTTGACGCCCAGGTCGCGGCTCAAGGCGTTCATTACCTCATCAGCCTCGTTCTTGCGCAGCAGGCCGTGATCAACAAAGATGCAGGTCAGCTGGTCGCCAATTGCCTTGTGGATCAAAACAGCCGTAACACTGGAGTCAACCCCGCCGGAAAGGCCCAGGATAACCTTTTTGTCGCCGACTTCTTTACGGATGCTTTCAACCTGCATGTCGATAAAGTCGTCCATTGACCAGTTCGCTTTTGCCCCACAAACGTCAAAGGCAAACTTCTTCAGAATATCCAGACCATACTGACTGTTGCGGACCTCGGCATGGAACTGAATGCCATAAAGTTTCTTTTCGTCGTTGGCGATGGCTGAGATTGGGCAGTTCTTGCTGGTAGCAACGACCTTAAAGCCTTCTGGTGCCTCAACGACGCGATCGCCATGGCTCATCCAGACATATTGCTTCTTTGGCAGGCCCTTGAACATTACCGCATCGTCATCGATAACTTCAATATCAGCCCGGCCATATTCAGAATCGTCGGCCGGCTCAACTTTGCCGCCCAGATCATAAGACATCAGCTGCATGCCGTAGCAGATCCCTAAAATTGGAATACCCAGCTTGTAGATTTCTGGATCGACCTTAAAGGCGTCCTTTGCATAGACACTGTTGGGGCCCCCAGAGAAAATGATGCCTTTGGGATGCATCTCTTTGATTTCTTCAGCGCTCAGCTTGTGGGAGAGCAATTCGGAATAGATGCCAAAATCACGAACCCGGCGCGTAATCAGCTGGTTGTACTGACTACCGAAGTCGAGCACGAGGATCTTGTCGAATGCATCAAGATTGACGTTAGCCACTTAGTTTCCACTCCTTTTGTAAAAGATCATTGTTTTTAAATCTAAAGGCTATTTTACGGGTAAAACCGAACAAGGTCAATCCTCAAGATGATTTTATACCCTGGTTTGCCTAACATATTTCGTTAAATTAGAATTCTCATACCATATTTACGGACGATTAATTTAAAATCAGCCGGCTGTTAAGTCAGCAAACGCTTAATATCCGAACTGGCAATCGTTAATCAAGCTTCAGTCGATGCAAACTGACTGAGGCTAAGTGAATAATTTCTTAAACTTTATTTTAATTATTCTTCAGTCTTATTTCTTAAGTTAAGACCGATTTTGAGTTAACATTAATTAATATCAGCAATACGTTTTATAGAATGGTACAATCTTCGTTGACGTCAGTGCCGACAAACATGGCAAAAACGTGCTGCTCAAAGTCGGTAACAGTTATGCAGAGGGCAAAAACGTTGACTACAATAAGTTCTTTGAACGATTCTACCGTAATGACACCTCTCATAACAATGAAAAAAGATCTGGGTTTGGGATTGGTCTTTCAATCGCCCAAAACCTGGTCAAAAACTTCAAAGGCAGCCTAAGCGTTGACTGGAAAGACGACACCATCTATTTTACTGCCAGCTTTAAAAGTCTTAAGTAATCCAGTCGCGGCATTGCAAAAACACAATAGACTACTACGGCCGTACTCTTGATAACCAGTCACGGTATCGCAAAATCCCCGACCAAAACACAGCGCCCCAGCAAGCAGGCTTGTTGGAGCGCTTTTTCTTGTAGATTCAGCTGACAATGAGCGTAAAAATCGTTGCTAAGCATTGATTGGACCAAATTATGCGAAAAATCAAGGAATCGTAGGTAGTTTCAAGTCCCATAGCAGCTTAGGGGGCCATTTTCTTCACAAAGCTGGCAAAGCCATTGCTGATCGCGTTTCCGCCCTTGATCCAGGTCGATTGCCATATTGTACCTATTGTCGTTGATGATCAGTAAAATTGACCGCCTGATCAATTGCAAAATCACTAAAACCTCTTTGATCGAGATAGTGAATAGGAATTGCTTGGCTTGGATATCGTTCTTTAGTCTTCTCGCAGATAAATCCGATCAATATGGTGATTTTCGGCTTTATGCAGAATCACATCGGCTCGATTGCGCGTTGGCAGGATATAGTCGCGCAGATTTGGCAAGTCGACCGTATCCCACACTTTCCGAGCCATCGCAAAAGCTTGTTGACGATTGCCCTTGGTGTAAGGATAGTAATAATTGCTTGGATCTTGAAAAGCCGTATCCAGAAGCATGCCGAATCGTTCTAAGTACCATTGTTCAATCAATTCGGGTTCGGCATCAATATAAACCGCAAAATCAAAAAAGTCGCTGACGTAAATTCGCTGCGTAGTTGGCAGCTGCAAGACGTTAATTCCTTCAACGATTAAGACGTCTGGTTTCTCAATTTCCTGGTTCTCGTCCGGAACAATATCATAGACACTGTGCGAATAGATCGGTGCCTGTACGTAATCCTTGCCGGCATTGACGTCATTTAAAAACGTCAATAGCTTTTCCATATCATAGCTTTCCGGGAATCCTTTGCGCGCCATGATTCCTCGCTTTTCCAACTCACGATTGGGATAGATAAAGCCATCAGTTGTAATCAGCTCAACCTGTTTATCTGGCATCAGACGCTTTAGCAGAATCTGCAGCAGGCGCGCGGAAGTACTCTTGCCGACTGCCACTGAACCAGCAATGCCGATAATATAGGGAATTCGCCGCATCGGCTTACGCAAAAAAGTCATCTTCTGCAGCTGCATCTGCAAGTAGTTTTGATACTGCAGCTGAATCAGCTTAATCAAAGGCAGGTAGACCTCACGTACATCTGCCAGCGAGATCTGGTCATTGAGCGACTTAATATCCTCAAGATTTTCCTGGGTTAAGAAAGTTTTGCCATAGGGGAAAAAACTATGCCAGGTTTCACGATCAAAACGATCATAATTCAGCCATTCATCCATGTTCTTTTGATCCTTTTTGTCAAATTTCTTTTTTAATTTTATCACAAACGATCGCTATGTGTGAAAACGTTCGCAAATGCAAAATAAATCGTAATCTCTTGTCTTCGCGTCGATCGGGAACATACCGGATGCCTCGCCGACACCG
>OGHW01001111.1_pt1 | contig 23907 bp, 22 predicted proteins | sample 1571641 | NCBI WGS metagenome assembly OGHW01 (sample SAMEA2582066, study PRJEB24529) | metagenome | biome: Human gut stool | place: China | collected 2011 | reverse complement strand
AATACGGTTATCCCCCTGCAGTTTATCAGCATAACCAGGCACATCGGGACGAGGACCAACGAACGACATATTGCCAATCAGGACATCCCACAGCCCCGGAAGCTCGTCAATCTTGTAATGGCGAAGTGTAGCACCCAAAGGCGTAATACGACTGTCGCCCGCCACACTCACCGTCGAACCACTGTGCTTCATCGTCATCGAGCGGAACTTATGGCAAGTAAACAACTTACCATCTTTCCCTACCCGTTTTTGAGTGAATATAACAGGACCACCTGGCATTTTTATCTTGATAAGAATGGCCACAACGATAAGTAAAGGCCACAGGAAGAACAAACCGATCAGAGAGACTAAGCGATCGAAAAGAAATTTAAGACACATAACGTTAGGAATAACTCATCTTAAATCTGTTCCAAAACATGTTCTAAAGTATCCCCCGGATTACCATTCATATGACACTCTATCAGAATCTTGTTGTGAAAAGAAGGAGATTCTGTATCAAACATATTATGAAAGTTTCTCATATACTTGAATTTCACAAATCAAATCTTCTTGAATATAGCCATTATATACCCCCAACCATATGCCAGATGTAGGGACATAAATAGCCAAGACATTTCTAAAATCTCTAACAAAGAGTGCGTTTTCTTGCCAGCGAAATATAGCCCCAAACATAAATGAAGACAAACAATACCCAAACATAAAGCCCATATTGTCCTCCAAAAGTACCCCCCAATAATGGATAACATCAAGAAAACCACAAATGCAAACGGAATTAAATGACGTAACGAAAGTGCAGAGCTTCCTTTCTTAAGCAAAATCATATTCCAAAAGCCGTTACCATACGCCTGTTTCAACATTTTAGACAGAGTAGTACGAGTATAATAAGTCGATTTGATTGAGGGATCAAAATAAAACTTATAACCTGCCGCTTTTATTCTGCTATGGAGTTCAATATCTTGATTTCTCACCATCTTCTCATTAAAATATCCAACCTCTTCAAACACACTCTTCTTATACAAACCGTACACTGCAGTATCTGCATAACATGCTTGACTTGACACACGAAATGATGAGTTTCCCACTCCGAACGGAGAAGACAGCACCTTTGATATCACATTCTCAGCACCATCCAAAGAAAGAGAAGTTAGCTTACCGCCTACACATACAGCATCAACTTTTAAGATTGCTTTAATGCTATTTTCCACAAAATCAGGTTCTGCTTCGGCATGAGCGTCTATACGTGTAACATATTCTCCCTTAGCTGCATTAATAGCGATATTCCATCCTGTAGCTAAGATTTTCTTCTCATTTGTCACAACAGTAATCACCAGCCCTTCCTTTATACATTTGCCTTGAAATTTCCTAACAACATCAAGGGTTCCATCTTCAGACTTTCCGTCAGCTATGACAATTTCATATTTGTCTTTAGGATATGTCTGGTTAATAAGAGACATCAATGACCTCTCAATGTAGTTCTTCTCGTTGCGAGTAACGAGAAGAACTGAAACAAAGGGTAACTGCGCTGAACCCATATTACAATCTAGCATCAATAATATTTCTATCTAATGTACACTTCACATCAAAAATAACATGATTTTCCTTTAAGAGAGTACAAATATCCATTCCTTCAAACTTTTTGTGAGCAACAGCAGCAATTGCAACATCAAATTTTTGAGTAGGTAGTTCATTTACTACCTCAACACCATACTCGTGCATTGTTATGGCAGGATTAGCCCATGGATCGTAAACTGTTACGTTCACATTATACTCCTTCAGAGTTCGATAGATGTCAACAACCTTAGTGTTACGTACATCAGGACAGTTTTCTTTAAAAGTGAAGCCTAAAAGAATAACATTTGAGTTAAGCACTTGAATTCCTTTCTTAAGCATACACTTAACCGTTTCAGTAGCTACATACTCTCCCATACCATCATTCATTCGTCGTCCGGCAAGAATAATCTCCGGATTATGACCATGACGTTGGGCACACTGAGCCAAATAGTAAGGGTCAACGCCAATACAGTGACCACCTACCAGACCTGGACGGAAAGGCAAGAAATTCCATTTAGTACCAGCAGCTTCAAGAACATCGAGAGTATCAATATCCATTTTGTTGAAGATGCGTGAAAGTTCATTTACAAATGCAATATTAATATCACGCTGAGAGTTCTCAATCACTTTAGCAGCTTCAGCTACTTTAATTGAAGGAGCAAGGTGGGTTCCAGCTGTGATAACAGAAGCATAAACCTCATTTACATATTGCCCAATCTCTGGAGTTGAGCCTGATGTTACTTTCTTGATATGTTCAACTGTATGAAGTTTATCACCAGGGTTGATACGCTCAGGAGAATAACCTGCAAAGAAATCTATATTCATCTTCATGCCACTTACTTTCTCTACCACAGGAATACACTCATCCTCTGTTACCCCAGGATAAACAGTTGATTCATATACAACCACATTGCCTTTGGAGATAACTTTACCGACAGTAGTAGATGCTCCATATAGAGGAGTAAGATCAGGGTTGTTATTCTCATCCACTGGAGTAGGAACTGCAACTACATAAAAGTTACAATCTTTAATTTGTTCGATGTCTGCTGTGCAAAGAAAACCATGATTATTGATTGCATCCTGAAGCAGTTCGTCGCTTACTTCAAGTGTTGAATCATGACCAGCCATCAAAGCTTCACAACGCTTTGCGTTCATATCGAAACCAATGGTCTTGTACTTAGAACTGAAAAGACGAGCAAGGGGAAGTCCTACGTAACCCAAGCCTATTACACAGATTTTAGTCTCTTTCATTTTTTATTGCCTTAAAACTATTTATCACAAATTTGCTTTATACCAATCAATCGCTGCAGCTATACCTTTCTCGAAACTCCAGTCCGGATCATAATCAAGGAGCTTTTTAGCCTTAGAGATATCCGCATTAGAGTGCTTAATATCACCTGCTCTATCTGGACCGAATTCAGGCTCAATATTTACACCAAGTGCTTTAGTCAAGCCATAATAAATGTCAATCAGATATTCACGCCCACCATATGCGATATTAAAAGCTTGACCGGCAGCTTCACTTGGAGCGAGACATGCCTTAAGGTTAGCCTCTATTACATTCTCAACATAAGTAAAATCACGCGATTGCTTGCCATCACCATTGATGCGGCATACCTGACCGTTAAGCAGCTGCTTTATAAACTTAGGAATAACTGCTGCATAAGCTCCATCCGGATCTTGTCTGCGACCAAACACATTGAAGTAACGCATTCCATAGGTATCAAGACCATAATGTTTTGTGTACTGCTTTGCCCACTCTTCATTGCAACGTTTGCTTACGGCATAAGGAGAAAGGAGATTACCTTCTATACCCTCTCTTTTAGGAAGATTTGGCTCATCTCCATAGACAGCAGAACTTGACGCATACACAAACTTCTTCACACCTTGTTGGCGAGCCGCCTCAAGCATATTAAGTGTACCTTGAATATTGTTCAAAGAATAGAATAACGGCATTTCAATAGAACGGGGAACAGATCCCCAAGCAGCTTGATTGAGAACATAATCCACTCCTACGCAAGCCTTCATGCAAATATCAAGGTCTTTAATATCCCCCTTTATAAACTCATAGCCAGGATTATCAATAAACAACTCGATATTCTTTTGCTTACCAGTTGAAAGATCATCCAATGCACGGACACGATATCCCATATTCAAGATTGCCTCGCACAAATTACTACCAATGAAACCTGCAGCTCCAGTCACCAAGAATAATGAGTTCTCTGGAAATTTTAGATGTTTATATGCCATAATATATTTTATTTTTTACTCTCCATGATTAAAGTTCGACTGCATAAAGACCTCTATGCCCTTCAAAGATAGAATCGAAGCAAACTTTCTTGCCATCTCTGCTCCAACGAGGATGCAAATCACAACGAGTATCATTATCGTATTTAAAGGGAGCAAATACACGGGCAATAACTTTTATATCTTTGCCTTCAGGGTCGTTATCCCTAAGAATTTTAACGTCTGCAATACGAGCCCTGTTTGGATATGAGTCAATCACGACCAAATTCTTATCTATAGGACTGTAACTTGGGTGACCATCATTACTTAACTGAGACCACAGGTGTTTCCACTCTTGGGTTTTATCTTTCATCAAATAGTAACCATTGCCTTCTGAATGCTTACGTTCAAAAGCAATTATTTCTTCATCATTCTTCCAATAACAATGACTCACCATGTCATCATCACTCAATAGATACATATCTGAACCATCCACATTGCAAGTCACCAAACGAGTATATTTTCTTTGACCGCAAAACCAACGATAAAGGACCATAAAACGCTTCCCATTAGGTGAAAGCATCAAGTGATTTACCTTGTGTACGCTACCTTTTTCTTTCATTTCGGGGCGAGGTTGGAAATTTGAAAAATCTACGTATTTAAGAATATCTACAACTTTTCCAGTTTCAATATCCATTCGCCATATAGCTGTACTATTAGGAAGAGCTTCACCTTTGGTGTTTTCTGGCAAAGCTGCATATCCATACCCCAAGCGCAAACTATGTAAACGAGAGAAGTCAAGTGACAATGCTATCTTGCCATCTGCCGAAACTGTATATGCAGGCATTGGCAATACACGTTCAACACCAGCTTCTATATTCAATACTATTGAGCAATATTTTCCCTGACGTATGTCATTATAAAGAATATGACTCTTATAATCAGGCCCCAGCCACTGTGCCATACAACCTTGTTGAACGTTCCACGTATGTGTAGTGGCAATCTTACGTATACTATTACTTTTCACCGTGTCAATTAATAAGATGTCTGCTGATTCAACCGGATCTGGTTCGCTCCAAGTATCTTTGGCTCGCATACAAATAATGTAGCGACCTGTCGCATCCCAAGGACTCTTGTCATAATAGCCAAAAAAGTACTCATGTTCTTTATCATTTGGTGATAAACGAACAATATTTCCTTCTGATTCTATTTTCTTACTTACCGCATAGCAAACTGACTGATATGCTCGTTTAATCCCCCTCTTTACCAATGGAAGTTTATTCAGTTGGTAGTTTATTTTTTGTTCTATGCTCATAAATTATGGATTAAAATTGAAATACTAGCATACGACACCTCAAAGGAGAATATACACTAATGTTCCGCATTAATATACTTTCGATCTTGAGCTCTTTTGATTAATAATTTATACCCTTTAATAGATATACCTGCTTTGAAAAAATATTTAATAGCCATAACAAATTGCTTCTGTTTAAGTGCCACAAAAAGAACCTCATAACAATGAGCAAATTTTATTATTCTTTTTTCTTTAGAGGTACAAGAATCAAATAAATCTTGGACAGATCTAAAAAATTTTTTTTTAATTTCAATAATGCTTTTAGCATTAGGTCTATTAATCTCTGAATCCCGATGAATCTTTACCAAGTATTCTGGTAAGACCCCAAGATTATATTTTGACGTAAAACGTAGAAGCATCTGTAAATCTTGATGACGCTTTAATGAATTATCAAAAATACCTGTATTTATTAGGCATCCTTTCTTCAACAAAACTGTAGGAGTTAATACTGCAACTTCCCTACAAAAAATTTTGTAAAAAAGATCTCTCGCTATATATGGAGGACATGAATGTACAACGATGTTATTGTTAAATTCCTGATAGAATACAGAACATCCATCATATATAGGATTATCTTTTAAAAATCTTAATTGTTTTTCGATTTTTTCTGATAGCCACTCATCATCATCATCAAGAAAAGCTATATATTCACCTTTCGCAGCCCGCACCCCTGCATTTCTTGCTTCTGCACCATTTATATGCATCGGTTGAGAAATAAGCCTGATACGAGGATTGTCAAATGACACAACTATATTTCTAACTTGTTCACTATACTCATCGCCATTAAAGTTATCATCAACTATTAAAACCTCAATATTCTTATAAGTTTGTTTTAGTACACTATTTATAGCTCTTCTTAATGTATCAGTTCTTTTATATGAAGGTATGATACAAGAAACCAAATTATTATCAATTGCTTCCATGAATGATGTTTTTAAAAACGTTAATATATTCCTTTGAAATATCGATAACTCCGAACTTTGAAACAAAAGCCTTAAGAATAGATGGATCTTTTTTATTATATAATGCATACTCCATCAAATTTGCAAAATTTTGAGCATCATGGAAATCTGCTGAAATATAACCTAAATCATTAGAAAGAATTTCGGAAGGACCTTCACATGGTGTAGAAACAATAGTTATTCCAAGAGACATAGCCTCTAAACACACCATGGGAAGTGCTTCAGAAAAAGATGAAAGGATAAGTAATTCAGCTTTTTTCATATAGCCATAAGGATTACTTTGAGATCCTGTAAATATCACTTCTTCATTTAGTTTTCTTTCATTCACGTAAATCTCTAAATCTGACTTTAGCGGTCCATCACCGACTAATAGCAGTTTATAATTGGGATTTTTTTTATGAAAATGCGAAAATGAGTCTATTAAAAAGAATAAATTCTTTACAGTACTGAATCTTCCACAATATAATAAATATTTATACTTGACATGAGGAGTTTCCAGAGATTTTTCTAATACCTCATAAATATTAAGTGGATTATAGATAGTCTTCATCTTATTTCCAATCCCCTGTTTCTTTAAAAACAAATCAACGCTATGCGATACACATATTATATAGTCAGCTCTCTTATACATATTCTTAATCAAGAACGGTATAATTACCTTATAAAATTTCTTATTAAATTGGTTCTCAAATATTAAGTGGTTATGCTGAGAAATCACAAGTTTGGTATTATACTGAAAAGTTAGCTTATTTAATATATAAAAAAGATTAATTCCATCCTTTGCTGTCAATAGAATCTCAATATTATATTTTCGCAACAAATTAGGGATTACAAAAAAACTTTTGTATAATCTTGAAGACGTAAATGGAATCACTTTGATATTAGACGGTAACCTATTCTTCAAGTTTCCTTTATTCTGATAGACAAACACAGTAACATCATGTCCTTCTTTCGACCATTCAGAAATTAAATTGTAAAAGACAGATTGAACTCCCCCTATATTGAAAGAATCCATAACAACACCTATATGCATATTCTTGAATTTTATTAGATTTAGTAATAACTAAACAATAACTTTATACATTCTTTTAAAGGACTTTCTGTTATTCAAGGATTTATCGATAAAAGCATCGGAAGTTATCATTTAACTATTACTTAGATTAGCGAGTTTACTTTGTTCATTTGACAACTCAATATTTGGTTCCTTAAATAACCATACCATTGCGGCTGGCATAAAATAAACGATTAATTCCGAAATTCCTTTGAATTGAAAAGATAAAAATAGAACAAAAACAATTAGATAGTTGATCTTTTGTACAAAGACTACTTTTAATAGTTTCCACTGCATAAAGATAAATGCAATAGTCCCTATTAAGCCAAAATCAAAAATTAACCGACACCAACCAATATCTGTAAACATATAATACGAAAATTCATCTATTCCTTTAAGTTTGGCATCACCAATAAGCCATGTCAAAAGATTGTCAGGCCATATATATGCATCGAACATTTTTTCTGAAGATGACGTAGTGAATTTACCATCGTTAAACAAATTACATATCCCTTCAAATGCATGTTCTATAACGGATTCCAGCAAAAAATTATCAGCAATATACTTATTAAACAGTATAAAAGTTAGTAAAAGGACAAAGGCACCACCAAATACATATTTTACAAGCTTTATTATTCTTTGAGATCCCTTTGATTGCCAAATAACCAATCCTAAGTACATCAATGCAACAATAAGCCCCATCATAGTAGTACGTGACACTGCACTACCTACAGCAAAAAGGAAGACTAATATTATTGGTATAACCCACCGTTTGATAAATTTATAATTATGTTGGGATAGTATAACTGTTAGGAGTATACAATATGAATATAATGCTCCAGCACCAAAATAAGCTATTCCTACAGTATGAAATCGATTTAGTATTGTAAGTTCATTTGCTCGTTCCTCCAAAGCAGATTGCTGTATGATAGAGAAAACCACATCGTTCACTACTGGAAAGAAAAACATCGCTATAGATAATAACTGATGACCAACACAAGTCAATACAAGCAGCCAAAAATATCGCCTTAAGTCAACGCCTTTCCATATTTTATTCAGCAAGTATATTAGACAAAAACTAGCAGTGGTGATTAATAATATCGTAATTGGGTAAGATGAGTAAAAACCATCAAACCTACCGTTTAATATGCTTGAACATAATACTGTAAAATAAAAAAACCACAAACTTTTCCAAAAGCTATTCATTGTCTTTTTATAATGAATAGTTCTTTTGTATAGACTTTTATAGTAGATAAGCATCAAGAAAGCTCCTGGCAGTGCCAGGAACCATCTTGTTGATATCAATGAAGGTAGAAATGTAACATTCACCGAAAATAGATAAACGAACATTAAAGCTATACTAATTAAATACTTTATTAGCATATGGAAATTACAATTTTCCTATAAGATATAAAGCAAATCTCTTCAAACAAGATAAGTAAGAGCGACTGCATTTTAGTTGAAAAACACCTTTAAATGCCTCCATATGATTATGATTCTTAAGATTATCTTCTAAAGTCATAATTTCATATTCATCATTATATTTATTCAGCCCTTCTCTACATTCACTTTTTTCTTTATCCGAGAATTCCTCATCAAACTTTTTCAATATATCCTTATACTCTAGTCGCGTTTTTGTATATGTTGATGACAAATTCTTTGCATGAGTACGATATTTAACAAGGTTTTCTTTAATATGATAGCACTTTGAAACGCGCGAAAGCCTAATAAACAAATCAAAATCTGCAATAATCTGATATGATTTGTTTATATTAATGTTGTACTTCTGCAAGAGTTCTCTTCTAAACATGGTGGAAGAAAGCCCTAAATCATAGTATGCTAGCATTTCACTGGTTGTTCGATAGCCTTTTTTACTTGTGCTTCTCATTGAATTATCTACACCAAACTTTTGATAGTCAGTATAAACAACTCCTATACATGAATCATGCTCCATTACAGCTACTTGTTTTTCTAGGTTCTCAGGAAGCCAAAGATCGTCTGAATCGATAAAGCAAACATAATCTCCATGCACTAACTTTACTGCCTCATATCTTCCATGTCCAAGAGGTACAGTATGATCATTATGATAATACTTAAATCTTGGATCCTTGTATGATTTGAATATCTCTGCAGATTTATCTGTAGAGCAGTTATCGAAAAGCAAATATTCCCAATCTGTATATGTTTGGCTTAAAACAGATTGAATGGTTTCATTCAAGAACGCCTCTCCATTGTAGCAATTTGTAATTATTGAAACCATACTTACTTCACCCTCTTAATATACTCCTTAAAACTCATCAGATTCTTATCTTTATCTGAGATTATCAGGTTCTCAATACCTCCAATCTTCTCAAACGGCCATTTTATATTAATATCCAGGTCATTATACATTATACCAGAATCACCTTCACCATAAAATACTTCACCACACTTATAACTCACCACTGAATCTTCCAATACAAGATAACCGTGCCCGAAGTACTGAGGAATATAAAGCTCAACTTGGTTCTCACCTGTAAGATCAAAACCTCTCCATTGACCCAATGTGGGAGAATCCGGGCGCAAGTCCACAATCACATCATAAACATGACCACTGATGCAACGAACGAGCTTTGCCTGCTGTTTCACAAGTTGGAAGTGCGTAGCACGAACCACACCTCTCTTACTGATGGTATAGAACACTTCTTTCAACTCATGCTCAATGCCGTTAGACTTGAACACATCTATATTGTAATCTTTTACAAAACCGCCTCTCTCGTCGGTGGCATAAAAAGGCTGAATCTTGAAGGCTCCCTTCAAATCCAGTTCTTCAAAATTGATTTTTTTTATCATATTAACGTTTTCCTACCAACGCTGAGGAAGCCTCGGTACCAACTTATTTAATAATCGGTATAAATCACACAGATAAAATAGGTGAAATAGTACATCCTAAATATCTAACTACACCCATCCATTGAAAATCTAACAGCAATAAAATATTTAAGATTTTTAAAATGCAGGAAGACTGTATATTAGATGTGTCGCAAATACAAGAGTCAATAGAGCCCGAACGACAAATATCGGCTAAACAGTTGTGATACCATATAGAGATCATGATAAATGTTTTAAATAGTTTTCAGCCAATCCATGGTCATCTTGGTTCCCTCACCAAAGGTTACGTCCGGCACAAAGCCACAATCGTTCTTAATTGCTTCGATTGAAAATGTACTCAATGGCATGTTAGTACCTGTGAAAGGAATATCGCCAAACAAAGGGGTACTTTCGGAACCACAGCTTACCACCATCTCAAGTATAAAATTCTTCAATGGTTTAGCATCACCCGAACCAATCATATACTCACAGAATGGTTTACCCTTTTCTGCTACCAAATAGAAAGCTTTTGCCACGTCACTCACATAAACAAAATCATAGTTTTGGGTAGCTGCAGTAAACTGAAGAGGTTCTCCGTTGATAATCTTACGAAGTGTAGTATTCACAAAACGTGGGGAGAACTCACCTACCCCATAAGCATTGGTAATCATGGGCCAAAGAAGGTCAATACCGATATTTACAGCAACAGATTTACACATACAGTGAGCAATGTGTTTAGCCATTCCATAGATATACCCCATTCCCGGTTTACTTCCTTGAGTATGGATAGCAGCTTCAACTTCATACTCCATAATAGAACCAGCACATACAAAACGGCTACAACCCAGCCCTTTTGCAGACTTCATACACTCTACTGTATTGAGCGCATTCTGCATCTGAAGATTGTAATCGATACGAGCCTCACCAGCTGATCCGTCCCAGGCAAAGTGAATGAAGGTATCATACACGTCATGCTCAATATTCTCGAGTATTGCCTGCGTATTGGCGATGTCACACTGCATATAGGTAAGATTGGGATGAGCCTCCAATCTGCGAGCAACAGAGCCCATATCCAAAGCAAGAACGACCTTACCCTCATTCAAAAAATGTTTTACCGTATAACTGCCAACAAAACCGTCAGCACCTGTGATTATTACTTTTTCCATTTATATCGTCTTTTTTCTTACAAGAAAGAGGCATAGTGCCACTATCATTAAAGTAAATAGTAAACAATACTCTTTCGGAACATGAATAATATTGATTAACAGATAATTTGCAGGTAATAAAAAAATCCAATGCCACACATAATACGTCATAGAATTAGTGCCTACACAAGTAAATAGATTATATTCACTTTCTATAAATCTAACTGATATATGGTGTACTATATTGTTAAAAAACAGACAGCCGCTAACCGAAAATGGAAGCCATAGGCAATAAAAACCATGGACAGTCAAATTAGTACGCATATCTATAATAGGAATGCCAAAATATAAAAACGTGATATAAACAAACCCAGAGATCAAAAATATATGCTTGTCATATTGAATGTCTTTCAGCAAAGCCCCCAACAGGAAGAACATTGTACCTGTACAAATAGTACATACCATATAGGGAATATAAGATGTAACATTTACTTGAATGTAATTCAATAATATCGAAACAGTATACAACAATGTTACACTAAGGATCATATTCCATTTATGGTTAACAAAATAATTAGATAGAAGCCTTGCACCAAATAATGCAGGAAGAAACCATAGAGGTAAATTACCAAAGAATGATCCTTGTAGCAGGATATATTTGACTTGACGTAACGAGAAATCAAATATATCCTGCTACAAGGATCATTCTTTGGTAATTTAAAGGCAGTAGCAACCTTTTCCCCCCCCCCCATTAACATTTGTTTACTTTCTAAAGTTTTAAAAAACATTCCTCCTTTATAAAAAAACCAAGGCATATAAAAAGCTAAAAATGAAAGATCTATGCTGACAGATTTACTTATAGAGCAACAATGGTTGTAAATTATCTGAAGAAGCAGAATACCAGCTAAAAAATCAAGCGAATAATCCCTATTTTTCATAACTTACCTCTGAAGAAATTCTATAATCTGTCTATCCATACAAGCACGCACATCACCACCGGATAACCAAATCTTGCTCCATTCCACAATCTTCTCCATGGCCTTATCCAGGTTCCAACGAGGAGTCCAACCAAAGGTCGATTTGAGTTTAGAGCAATCCAGTTTTAGAAAATTAGCCTCATGAGGACCACTATCATATTTGTTCACCCACTTCATACCTTCCCCCCACGTATTCACAAAAAGGTCAACCAAAGCACCTGTCTGGAAGCAGTCAACATCATCTGGACCCACATTGTAATAAGCGGCATACGAGCTATCCTCATACTGCTTCTTAGCAATTAAAAGGTAAGCATACAGAGGCTCCAAGACATGTTGATATGGACGTGTAGAGAATGGGTTACGAACTATGATATCTTCATGCTTAGTTGCTGCACGAATACAATCAGGAATAATACGATCATTAGCAAAATCACCACCTCCTATCACATTACCAGCACGTGCAGTTGAAATAGGAATAATTGCCTTGCCATCCTTATCAGTAAAAAACGAACGCTTGTATGAATGTGTCACCAGTTCAGAGCAAGATTTCGAATTAGAATATGGATCATAGCCATCCAACTCTTCATTTTCACGATAACCCCAATTCCACTCCTTATTTAAGTAAACTTTATCGGTAGTAACGTTTAAAAATGACTTTACGCAACTCGACTGACGGACACACTCCAAGATATTAACTGTACCCATTACGTTAGTCTCGTAAGTATAGGCCGGATTTTCGTAAGAGTTGCGTACAATAGGCTGTGCAGCTAGATGAAAAACAATCTCAGGCTGAGTCTCATCGAATGCCTTCTTTAAAGCTACCATATCGCGAATGTCACCAATCACACTTTTTATATCACTCTCAATGTCAGCGATTTTAAAGAGAGACGGATCTGTAGGAGCTTCTAACGAATAGCCAGTAACAATAGCACCTGCGTTGGTAAACATTTTGCACATCCAGCTTCCTTTAAAACCGGTATGTCCTGTTAGGAAAACTCGTTTATCTTTGTAAAAATCTAGTATATTCTCCATATCTTAATATAGTATTTATTAAACTGGCAACTAATGATTCTGACACGTTGCACACTTTTCGTAGCCAACAACGATGGTTACCTAAAAAGAGATTTCACCATAAAAACAAATAGCGTTAAAATGACAACCGATATTGTTGCTAAACCTCTCAATATTGACCTCCATCAAGTCTATTAACTTTATAGAGGTCAATATTGATATTAAAATTATTTAGCATATTCAGGTATCTTAGGTACAGAACGCTCCCAACGCTTCCAAGGAGCTTTATCCTCTGCCAATAACTTTTCAAGTATTGACTTTTCACGAACGTTATCCATACACTGCCAAAAACCTGTATGGATATAGGACATTAACTCACCTTTGTTAGCAAGCTCCACTAGTACATTTTTCTCAAATACACAAGAATCATCATCCAAAAGTTCGAATACCTCTGGCTGCAATACCATGTAACCAGCATTGATAGGAGAACCGTCAACAGAATTCTTTTCGCGGAACGCACGAACAGCCTGATCATGGGTAATATCAAGCACTCCTTTATCTTGTGCCATCTTTACAGCAGTAAGAGTAGCTAATTTGCCATGGGACTTATGAAAATCTATCAACTTATCAATTTCCACATCACACACACCATCACCATAAGTCATCAAGAAAGGCTCATTACCCACATACTCTTGTATGCGCTTGATTCTACCTCCAGTCATAGTGTTGTAACCAGTATCTACAACTGTCACTTTCCATGGTTCCAAATTAGTGTGATGAATAGTTATATCATTCTTGCCTTCACGAAAGTCAAAACTTACATCTGAGTTATGGAGATAGTAGTTAGCAAACCACTCCTTAATATACTCCTGCTTGTAACCGGCACATATAATAAACTCAGTATGACCATAATATGCATACTCCTTCATGATATGCCACAAAATTGGCATACCACCAATTTCAATCATTGGTTTTGGTTTAAACTGAGATTCCTCAGATATGCGAGAGCCAAAGCCTCCGGCTAATAAAACTACTTTCATTCGTTATATAATCTTACTATATTCTTTGCATATGATTGTGCACTAAAACATTCTTCATACCTACGACGAGCATTTTCCCCTATCACTTTTCTTTCTTTATAGGCCTTTTTGATTGCATCTGCCAGTCGATAAGAAAAACCGTCTTCTTTTGGACTAACTAAAATGCCTGATACTCCATCGATAATCTCTTCAGGAATACCGCCTATATCAGTTGATACAATAGCTTTCGATAATGCCATAGAAGAAAGTATTATTAGAGGCATATCTTCATCCTTAATTGATGGCAAAGCTATGACATCTGCCTTATTTACATAATCAAGATAATCATCTCTATAACCAAGTAATTGTACACAAGCTTCAACACCCTGCAATTTAATATATTGTTTTATTTCATTATAACATTCACCATTGCCTATAAGTAACAAATGATATTTAACAGAAGAATTAGCATTTAGAATTTTCAATGCATCAATTAAATACTTCTGCCCTTTACGTTCTTGAAGCAATGCAACTTGAAGAATAGTGATTGTACCATCATTTAAATCTTCTTTGCATCCTTTGCCATATTGAATAGATACATCTTCAACGTAATTTGATAGTGTAGTAACCTTTGAAGGTTTTATTTTCCGTTTTAAAAGAAGTGCCTTACGTGCATTTTGGGAAGCTGTTATAAATTGATCAACAGAAGAACATACTCTACCATCAATTTTTTCATAACCTGATTGCGCCAAATTATTGACCTGCATAATAGTTCTAATTTTAGGATACTTTCTTAATCCTAGTGCAAACTGCAGACAAGAATATGCACCAGGATAACCACCATTATTTATATGCACTATCGCATAGTCATGGTGTTTTTTGATGAATATATCTATGATTATACGATTAATGAATTTATAAAAACCTACAATCTCTAAAATATAAAACGGCAAGAAAAGAATCTTTCTAATTATACGAATAGTGATTTTCGATTTTAAATATCTATATATTGTATAGTTTGTTAACAGATGTATTGAATACAAATTATCACAATATTGACTGTAGCTTAGTTCGATCACTTTATCTTGATATAGTTTGCTATATCTGTATAAGAAAGAAAAAGAAAATTTTTCCTTCAAATACGGATTACGAATGATGTTATATATCACATGTTCACTTCCACCAAATAAATTACAATCGCTATATATTAAAACCTTCTTTTTCATCGCTTTTATTTCTTCTTTAATAAATTGCGAATTCCCATTCTTCTATCTAGACCTACAAATGAATAAATACCTGAGCACAATATACAAACAGAACCGAGTATATATGACAACAATTTATTACTACACAACACAAAAAGAAAACACATTAGAACCATTAGATTTTGCACCGTGAATAATTTTCTAAAACTCACGCTAAAGCAATAACCATATCGGACCTTTGCAATACAAAAAACTTGGAAAAAGTATAATAAATTACTCAAAGAATATGCTGCTCCCAAACCTGCCAATCCAAAGTATTTATAACCTAATAGAGATAAAACAAGAGTATACGAATTTAAAAGTGTTTCATTAACTATATAAATTCTTGTTTCACTCTTTGCTATAAACTGAAATGCAATAAGCCAAGAAGCAAGTTTAAAAAGCATACCTACAACTGCCCAAATTACGAAATTATTAGCCTCTAAGAACTTATCTGAATACAAAATTTGTAATATGAGTGACATAAATACCAAACATATTAATAATAAGGGAGCCATAATAAGTGAAGCAATCTCCCCTTGTTCGTTAGATAAATTTCGGCATTTCACATTATCAGAATTAACGGCCGCAAGTCTTGGATAATAATCTGTAGCAAGGGCATTAAATATCATGGAAAAATAGGTAGTAACTATAGTAAAACCAGCTGTATAATAACCTACTATTTCTGTTCCTCCGTTATTACTGATAAAAGCTCTTAATACAAAAGCACAAACAGTTATCAGAATATTACTAACACTCATTGCTATACCCATAGTCAGCATTGAACAACCTTCAGTAACAGTTTGCTTTATTGTGACTTTAGGACAAGCTTTTATATAATGCCTTGCATAGAACCAAGAAAGCAAAAACGTAGTAACAGAACTTAATATTAACGTCGGTACAATACCTTTCACTCCAAATGAATAGTAAATTGGAATTGACACCAACAATCCTACTGTAGAACCCCATGCTGATGCTTTTGCAAGTTCTTTTATTTTTCTCAGCCCCTGAAGAATAACTTTTTGACCTGCTGAGAGTTGTTCTAACAACAGAGTAACAGACAGAAGTATAAAGGGAACGGTATAATCGTAATTCCCAAATAAAGATTGGCTTAAATATGGTGACAGTATACAAACCAAAATTGCGCCTAAGAGTCCAGTGATCCAAACCAGTTTATTGATGACTGAAGTAACTAGCTTTATGCGCACTTCATCTTTATTCCCATTAGCTTCAGAAACTTCTCTGACAGCACTTTGAGATAATCCAAAATTAGTTAAAGTACGAATGACCTCAGTACCCGACTGAAAAAGTCCCTGTATTCCAACACCTAAAGGACCAAGTAAAATAGCGATAAACTTGGATTTAATTATACTAATAAAAATCAGATATAATTGCAACCCGCCAAATAAAGATGTAGCTTTAAAAATACTTCTATATGTAGACTGTTTGCTATCGGACATGCTCCTTCCTTATTTACACAAATATTTAAATTCTTCAACTAGCTCTTCTTGCTTTTTTAAAAGATTGTACTCTTCTATACGAACACTAGCATTCTCCATACAAGCTACAAATCGCTGAATTGATTTGAAGAATGTATCGTCTGCAGAAAGCTGACGAATTTCAATATCTTGATTCTTCTTTATACTGTATGTAGGTACAAAGCCCGCTGGTGCAGTCAAAATACGACCACTGGTGATGGTTCCATTGCTCCCCCAAATCTCAATATCGCAACGATAGTCGTTATCCATACCGAAAGCAAGTTGTGCAATATGACCATCAGAATCAGCCATAATAGCAGAACCATACATGTCAACCTCAAAACCTTCTAAATAGTTAGCTTGAGCTGAAATCACATGGGCATCACCTCCAAGAAGCCAATTAGCATACTTCAAACAGTAACCACCTGCATCTAATAACGCTCCACCTCCCAATGTTTTATTGTAACGAAAATCATTAGCTGCGCGTTGGGGAAAGCCAAATGTAATGCGGTACAAACGCACTTCTCCTATCTCACCTTTCTTCACTACTGACTGGATTTCTTCTAACTGAGAGTGATAAATAAACATATAATTCTCATGCAAAACAAGTTCTTTTTTTGAAGCTATTGAAATCAAATCATTTGTATCTGCCAAAGTTGTAGTAGAAGGCTTCTCCACAAACACATGTTTACCATTCTGAAGAGCTAATTTAGCCCATTTATAGTGTAACGCTGGGGGGAGCGGAATATAAATCGCATCAATCTTATCAGATGATACCAACGTTTCATAACCCACAATAATCTCACCACCATATTGATCAACAAAAGCACCAGCTTTAGTAAACTCTCGAAATTGTTGTTCTTCAATTTGTTCAGCTGTGACATTCTCCAAATCCCCAAACCATTCTTTAGGAGAGGCAATGCCTATAGCGGAAAACAACACACCCTGCACTTTTTGGAGAGCTGGCATAAATCTACGTAAAGCTATTTCTGAGGGGCAAATAATGCCTATTTTAATCATATATTAATCTTTAATAGAAACTGACAGCAGACAAGAGACTGCGAGCTGCAATATTTAAGTAATTATTATATGTAACAAATGAAAGCATCTGGTTGAGCGTCATCCAACAGTAGTTTTCCTCTACTTCTATAGGGAATTCGTCACCAACCTCTACAATTATGTTGAAGTTCTGTTCTTGAAAGAAACGTCCACCTTCTTCACTCTGGTAACTGCTATACCAAATATTCTCATTGGGCGCATTTAGTACCTGTTCCAAATAAGGTATAGTATATTCGTTCTTACCTTTTCTGTAGTTTCCAGTCAAACACTGTACTGTTGGAGCCATTTCCACTATATCAAAATTACCCGCTTCTAATTTTGCCTGAACCAAAAAGTGATAAATACCATTTATCTTCTTCACGATAAAGCCCATGAGTCCTTCCTGAGCAGATCGTACCATAGGCTGATCCCAAGATATGACCTCACGATTACCAATTTCAACTCGTACTCCAATCACATCAAAATACTTATTATCTTCATGACGCAAAACATTTCCGTCATAAACCCAATACTTCATTTTCGAAATACCGATAGAATTCACACCAAGTTCGTATTTAAATTTAAGTGATGTCATCCATTGGATAATATCTTGCAATTCGTGAAGATGGGTATCACTACTCAAAACTGAATACAGAAATGAATCAGGTTTATCGTTCTCAATTCCATACATGTTCTTCACAGAAGAAAGTAATTTAAGCGATTGTTCTGAATAGTTACCAAACTTAATGCAAGAGATAACAGTACGGCTATCCATATTTACAACATTAGGATAACGTAGTAACTCTTTTATCTGACCAAGAGATACCCATATGAAACCATCCTTTACAGATATTTCTTCATCCTCATTAATCTCTACAATAATATTTCTATTACGCTTATGAAGGAAGCGAGCGCCTTGCTCTGACTGCAATTGGTCAACCAATACATATACTTCTTTCTCACCGTTAAAATACTCCAAATAATTAGGAGATTTACCTCCATGGACACGTGTATAATTACTTCTTGTAGCCTGAAGAGTTGGGGAAAGTTGAACAATATTCAAGTTTCCAGGTTCAATTTTAGCCTGCATCAAAAAATGCATTACCCCATTGAACTTCTTTACTATAAAGCCAAGAAACCCAATTTCAGGTTGATTGATAATAGGTTGATCCCATTCTGGTACATTACGATAATTAGTCATGATGTGAATACCATCAATACTAAAGAATTTACCGCTATCATGGCAAATACGATCATCACGATAGTTCCACCCTTTAAGTTGTTCGATTGGAATCTGCTTGATATTACTAACAACATCTTCATTCTGTTGCTTCATCCACATAAGAATATCAGTAGTACTGATGAAATTACCATGGCTAAGCGCTGAAATAAGGAAATCTAATTGCACGTCCTCTATATTTCTTGTTTTCATAGAGTTTATAAGTCTTTTGAAAATTCTTGTAATTGTTTGTACTCACCAATGCATAACAATGAGCGGATTTTTGTATCATCAAAGTATGTATGATTGCTCTCTATACGAAAATCTTTTTCCGGCCATTCCACTGCAACTACATTGGTCTTAAACTTCTTGGCAACAAATTCGGCAGCTTCTCTCAAAGAAAGAGTCTGACCACCAATATTATAAATTTCGCCATTACTATCTTTATTCATTGATCCCTGTACTATTTGGTAGCAAAGATCTTCCATATGAGTAAAAGTACGTTTAGTATCTCCACCTCCATAAAGAGTTATATCTTTACCAGCTTTAGCCTGTTTGATAAAGAAACCAATTGTCCCAAAACTATAGTCTGTTGAAAGCATATTGCCATATGGAATACAGATACGAAATATTGTGTATGGAATATCAAAACTCTTGTTGTAAGCATAGAGAATACTCTCGCAAGCTAGCTTATTGATAGCATATAGAGTCTTTGTCTCTTTCTCATCCTCTTCTTTAAGCGGTTTATCAACTCCTTTATATATTAATCGAGTTGAAGGAAACACGATCTTAGGTTTTTTCTCAGAATTTCGTATAGCATCAAGAAGATTAAGCAATCCAATCTCATTAATGCTAACGTAAGTTTCATACTTATCAAATCCAGCATAAGTACCGGTAAGACCTGCAAACATATAAATATAATCTACATTGATATCAATATTTTTAACAGACTCTTTGTCTGTTATATCAACCTGCTTATAATTTTCACGACTATCATCTTGTATATCGTAACACGCAGGATCTAATCCCATCCTTTTTAGATAGAACTCAAGATGTTTACCAATGTAACCATTGGCTCCGATTATTGCTGTTTTCGTATTCTTCATGCGCATTTAACATATTATCATATAGACAAAAGAACCTCTTTAAATCAAGCATATAAAGCACAAGCATATTCAAACCTAAAAGAGCTGTACAATATTAAAAAACACGTATAATGCTTATTGAATCACATACTGACTACAATGTTTTTATATACCACATCCTTATAGGTCCAATGATAAGCCAATATTCTTTTAGATGAAGAGCACCTAACTTGCAACGAAGGTCGTGGAAGTTCTCTAGTAATAGAAGCGATTAATGCCTGTAATGCTCAGCATAAACCCTCCAGTTTCTCCAACCAAACTTTTCAGACTTTGGTAACTTAGGCTCTGTTGCTTTACGTGCCCACGAATGTCTATCATCATCTCCAAGAAGCGCAGTTACGTATTTTTCGAGGCTCCCTAAATAACGGATTCCTGCTATTGTTATTTTCATGTTTCTTTATTTTTAACCTTCTTTCTTGTCCAACACCTCAAACCGGGAGTTCTTGGAAATGAACTCTGGAACTATTTTTTTCATCAGAGCGACAGTATCCATGATCCTGACATTTCGGACCAAGGTCTCAAAATCAGAGTAAGAATCCAACACGTCATCATACTCATAACGACGGACCTTAGCAATCTTAATCTTCTTATTAGAAGTAGGAAGAGTATTCTCCTCAGTACTCAAAAGCTCCTCATAAAGTTTCTCCCCAGGACGAAGACCAGTAAACTCTATCTTAATATCCTCATCCAGACGGTAACCTGCCAGCTCAATCATACGGATAGCCAAATCCACGATCCTAACGGGTTCACCCATCTCAAAAACAAAAATCTCGTTCCCCTTTCCCATCATGCCAGCCTCCATCACCAAACGACAAGCCTCAGGAATAGTCATAAAATAGCGGATAATATCAGGATGGGTAACAGTGACAGGCCCACCGTTCTCAATCTGCTCTTTAAAGCGAGGAATAACAGAACCGTTACTGCCTAAAACGTTACCAAAACGGGTGGTTATAAATTTCGTCTTACCCTTTACCTTTCCTTCTTTAATGGCCGTACCCAAACTCTGAACATAAATCTCAGCCAGACGCTTAGAGGCACCCATCACATTCGTGGGATTAACCGCTTTATCTGTAGAGATCATAATCATCTTCTCTGCTTCATATTCCACTGCCATATCGGCTACCTGACGGGAACCTATTACATTGACATAGACCGCTTCACAAGGATTTTCTTCCATCAAAGGGACATGTTTATAAGCAGCAGCATGAAATACAATTTGAGGATGATACAGTTCAAAGACCATACGGAGACGCTGAATAACACGAACGTCACCAATAACCGGTACAAAGTCTATCCCGGGATATTTCTTCTCAAACTCCAAACGGACGTTATGAAGGGGACTCTCCGCAGAATCAAATAATATTAGTTTACGGACCCCAATTTGGGCTAGTTGCCGGCAAAGTTCACTGCCAATACTACCGGCAGCTCCAGTAACAAGAATAGTCTTATTACAATATTCCGTTGCGATTTCAGCCATGTTGATCTTGATTTCCTCACGTCCCAAAAGGTCCTCAATACGGATAGGACGAACAAACTGATGAAAAAGACCATCAACGTCCGCCTCGCTGATTAAGGGAGCGATCAGAGTCTTCACACCAATGCTCTTACAATATTCAAGAAGACGGTTCTCCTCTTCTTTTATAGACTCGTAGCGAGAAAAAAGAATAGCTTGTATACGGTGCTTCTGAATCAACATCTCAAAATCGGACTTGTCCGAAAATGAATAAACACGAGAATCGGCAAGAATACGTCGACTATGATCAGGACTGTATATACAAAACCCGACTATCTTGTAATGCGAACTATTGCGCAGACGCGTCTTCAAAGCAACGCTCTTGTCATCGGTACCATAGATCAACACACGAGTGCCCGTCTTACGAACCATACCGATCAGAGAATCATAAGTAACGATGACTATGACTCTAAAACCAATCAAAGCAATCAGTGTGAACATACCATCGGAGATGACAAATACCAAATTCTGACTGCCGAATAAGCGGTCTCCGTTTAATATAAAAAACACATAGACAGCAAGACAGCACGTTTTGAACAGTACACTGCAGGTGATCCGCCAAAGGTCCTTGATCTCGGAATAACGGATGGTGTTGCGATAAGTGTTGAAAAGCAAGTCACCAATTATGCTTGACAACAAAGATACAGCGGTAACCTGTAATAACTGAAAAACATTCCAACCAATACCCACAATGTAATAAATGCCAATAAAGACAAACAAAGTGCACAAACCGGAGATCAACGTATCTACCCCAAGGATAAGCCAACAATTAAAAAAATTGCGGCTGGTGTATTGCAAAAATCTTTCCAATGATTTCTTCATGATCGTATTCTATATTCCCCCTTTTTTAAAACTTCTATACGACGTATTACACAAATTCACGCTTCAGTCTGTCCCAAAAATCTTCTCCAAAGAACTTCCAACCAATAGCTGTCGCCACAAACAGAAAGACAAAGGCAATCACATATGTCTTTCTACTCGTACCAGAAGGCTGTTGAGGTACAACCGCAGGTTCTACCACCGCAAATACAGGTTTCTCTTCCTGAACTTTCGCCCGGGCTACCTGAAGCTGATTGGCAACCTGACTGTAAACCTGATAGGCTAGACTCATGTCGTTCTGCAAACGTTCCTGCTCAGCACGAATACTCTGGAGAATCAAGTTGTCATGAGTATCCACATATTCGGCATACTTCTTCTGAACTGCATAATATTCCTCCCGACGTTCCTTGAACAGCTTCTCCAAATAAGCGCAATCCTCCTTTGCCTTAAAAGTACGATAGTCTGTGATGTATTCCTGTAACTTATGGACTACGGAATCGGCTACGACAGCGGCAACTTTAGGGTCTTGTAAAGTGACGGAAACATTGGTTATGGCAGTCTTCTTATCCATGACAGCTGCTATATTCTTCTTTAAAGAAGTGATTTTTTCATTCTCTTCTTTAGTAAGTTCAATAGTACCGGACTTATTGTTTCTCAAACCGTCGGATTCATCTTCATCTACAAACAACGATCTTAACCAGCTTATTGCCATACCCGGAAGTCCCATAACGTAATTCCACCAAGGAGAAGACTGATTGTCCAAATAACATCCCAAATCAATCTTTTCACTTTCTTCACCACCGCCAGGTACACTCATGGACAAAAGCTCCAGCAGAAAAGGAGTGGAAGAGACGATATCAGGTGAAAGGGAGGCATTTAAGGCATCCACTCCATCATCACTCATACCTGCCCCAGCTCCTAAGAAAGAGGCGGCCATCGATGCAAGAGCGCTATTGCCTTTGGAATTGCCCATTTCAGGAGACAAAGTTACCTCAACCGTATATTTCTTTGGAATACTCAAAGCCACAATAATGCCAATGACTAACCCTATGCCAGCAGCCTTATATAAGATCTTACGAATAGCGATGATTTTTCTTAGAATATCCATCAGGTCAATTTCCATCTCATCAGCCTTCGGTTCGTTGGATACGGATAGGAGATCTTTTGCAAGTTTCTGTTCTGTCATGATAGATATCTGTTATTTTTTGATTAGATTAGCAATAGAAGCAATCATCATTCCCAAAGAGCTAAAGGAAGTAGCATAACCTAAAATATTAGCTATGTTCCCTTTCTTCTTAGCCTTAC
>OGHW01001108.1_pt1 | contig 23967 bp, 21 predicted proteins | sample 1571641 | NCBI WGS metagenome assembly OGHW01 (sample SAMEA2582066, study PRJEB24529) | metagenome | biome: Human gut stool | place: China | collected 2011 | reverse complement strand
GAGGTGAAATATTATGTTAGAACACCTAATAGAGATAGGCGGTATTTTGTTAATAGCCCCTATTGTAAGTGTACTTAAATCAATAGGTGATGAGCTTTCCTGTTGGGAAGATAATTGTATGGTTATAATGGTGTTGCAAGCTATAGTATCAATCGTGCTAATCTTAATTGGTATTGGTGCATCGTTAAAGGGGTGAGCGTTTGAACGAACTAGACGAAAAGAAACTAATAGAAATGGCGGTTGAGTACCTACAACCTGTTAAATTAATTGATGTACAAATAGCATCTATCAAGGAAGAAATCAATCAACTAAGAGCGAACCTTACATCCATAGGTGCTATTGATTACTCAAAAGACAGAGTAACAGGCGGTGGAACTCCGCAAGGCTTAGAGGGTAGCGTAGCTAGATTTCTTGATACAGTAGCAGAACGTGATAAGCGTATTGATGAGTTATCAAAATTAAAATGCGATGCGATCACTAAGATAGATAGCCTAGATGAAAAGCTAGGGGCAATCATCTTGCGTTATGAGTTTGTACTCAACAATACAACAGAAGATGCTTATAAAATGATTGGGTGTTACTCAACTAAACAGGCGAAACGATACAAGCAAAAAGCATTATTGGAGTTTGGGCGAAAACTTGTCCAGTAATGTCCGCAAATGTCCGTGAATGTCCATATACCTATAGTTTGCTATTAGGTATAATATATATGTAGAAGTTGCCACTAAGCGACTACTACTCACTCTTTCCTTAGGACAAATCAAACACAACAACAAGCACGCCCAAATAAGAGCGTGCCTTTGTTGTATATGGGCGAAATGGAACGTATAGCGCTAACGGTCGCAGAGTAGCAGCGCAACCATAATTGATAGCTAAGGAAACAACACTATACTTTTTTCTAATTTCAATTTTGAAGTATGTGTTAAGACAAAATTTTATATGTAAATTTACTGCTAACTGATAAGGGTGGGTCGAATATCCTCACAATATATAGCTTATACATTATTAACCTTAAAGATATGAACCTGCCCTAATTGGTTATACACATTGAATACTGACAACTAGCAGCCTCCAAAAGAAACTTATTCATATTCTTGTTGTTACTTAACCTAACACGATTACGATCCATCAAATTGTTAGTTGTTGGTATTGAGTGTGTAATTGATTATTGAAAACTAGGTGTGTTTCTCTTTTCCAACTTTGTATTTTTCTTATTCATAGTTGAACCTCAGAAAATAGTATAAATTGTCATATCATCAACGCACCTAGTTTTGAGTGATTAATACAAAGAAACAGAATAAAATTATCACATAATGGGGTATATCCACGGAGATATACTCCAATTTTTGTATAAATCTATCATAAAGGGGAGATTATGACGGATGTTTTGTGTTGTAAAAAGAAATGCCTTAACAATAAGAATGGCATATGTACCGCAAAGACAATAGAATATGATGGCTTATGTCAAACATACATAACCTGTGGCGGTGCAAGTAAAGGTAATTATGGCTTATGTGTTAGATCACATGGAAAATTAAAAAGGAAAGGTGGCGAAGTGCTTAAATGATTAAAGCAATCAAACAATTCATTGAAGATAGAAAACTATTCAAACAAGCAGCCAAGGACTTAAATAATAAAGATTTACAAGCCAAGGCGAAATATGCTTACGAACATCGTGGCGATACAATGATTACACTCATCGATGGTTTAGCTATCTTATGTGCGGTACTAATCTTGATTGGTATTGTGTGGTGTTGGATGTGAATTACCAACCAACAATAAGAAAACTATTAACCGCATTACGGATGAATGGTAGGCGGTACGTTGTAGATACAAGACAATCATGGAGTAAATATGATAAGCCTTGTAAGGTATACATAGTCAGTCGAATGTACACGGAAGAGGAATATAAACTAACATTCCCTGAAAAGTACAAAAAGGGTAAGACCTTTAAACAAGGACAACTCTATAAAAAAGAAAGTGAGTATAGCAGCACCAAACAACATGAGGTGTTGCTATTTTTAGTTAGAACGTATAAAGGTGGTGAGTAACATTGACGAATATAGAAGAATTAGCACAAAAACTAACTAAGAAAGAACGCATATTCGCCGATGAATACGTTAAGACCACCAACGGAACACAAAGTGCAATTACTGCTGGATATTCAGAAAAGACGGCAAGAAGTAAAGGAAGTCAATTATTAACAAAAATAAACGTGCGCCAATATATAGATGCAATTATGAACGAACGTAGCAAAAATACGATTGCAACTGCTGATGAAGTGTTGGAGTACCTAACTAAGGTTATGAATGGCGAGGAGAAAGATGCGTTTGGTTTAGATGTGTCTGTAGCAGATAGAACTAAGGCAGCGGAATTATTGGGTAAACGGCATATGCTATTTACCGATAAGGTGAAACTTGATGCAGAAATAGAGATTGATATATCCGATAGGATGAAACAAGCAAGGGTGAAGTCCGATGAAGTACAACAAGGCACAACTGATTGATGCGTTGGGTTCGTTCACTCATGATCCATTAGGCTTTGTATATTTCGCATTCCCTTGGGGAGAAAAAGGAACACCTTTAGAGAACTTTGATGGTCCTGACGAATGGCAAGTAAAGACTTTTAAGAAAATAGGTGAAGAACTACGTAAGGGAAAGTCATTAGCTAAGGCAATACAGATAGCTGTTGCATCTGGTCATGGTATTGGGAAGTCCGCTTTTTCTTCATTATTGATATTGTTTGCTATTGCTACACATGAGAATACACGAGGTGTAGTTACCGCTAATACTGATACACAGTTAAAGTCTAAGACATGGGCGGAACTTAACAAGTGGTACAACCTATTCATAGGTAAGGAACTATTCACCTATACGGCTACGGCTTTATTTAGTGCTGATAAGCAATATGAAAAGACATGGCGTATAGATGCTATTCCGTGGAGCGAAAGCAACCCAGAGGCATTCGCAGGCTTGCACAATCAAGGTAACCGAATACTAATCATATTCGATGAAGCATCTGCAATATCAGATAAGATATGGGAAGTTACAGAGGGTGCTTTAACAGATAAGGAAACCGAGATTATATGGTGTGTGTTTGGTAACCCTACACGTAATAGTGGCAGGTTTAGAGAATGTTTTAGAAAACATCGTAACTATTGGACTACATATCAAATCGATAGTAGGACTGTTAAGATTTCAAACAAAGCTAAACTGCAAGAATGGGTAGACATTCATGGTGAGGATAGCGACTTTGTAAAGGTGCGTGTTAGAGGGTTATTCCCTAGTGCATCCGATACACAGTTTATTTCCGCATCAATCGTGGACGAGGCACAAAGGCGAATATATAAGCCTACTGACTTTATTAATCTACCAACAATCATTGGTGTTGACCCAGCGTGGACTGGTGGCGATACGTTAGAAATCGTAATGCGACAAGGCTATTCGATGAAGTGCTTGGCAACCATTGAAAAGAATGACGATGATATGCGTATGGCTAACCTCATTGCACAATTCGAAGATGAGTATAAAGCAGATGCGGTGTTCATTGACCAAGGGTACGGAACAGGGATATACAGTATCGGTAAATCAATGGGTAGACGATGGCGGTTAGTTGCCTTTGGTGGTAAAGCACCTAATGATATGTACCTCAACATGAGGGCGTATATGTGGGGTGAGATGAAAGACTGGCTAAAAGAGGGTGGTTCTATTCCACCTAATGACCAAGGGTTATATGACGATTTAACCAGCCCAGAAGCTATCATCGATAAGAATGGGCGAATACAACTTGAAAGCAAAAAGGATATGAAAGAACGAGGGTTACCATCTCCGAATAAAGGCGATGCATTAGCCTTGACCTTTGCGTTCAGGGTCAATAAAAAAGTGAATGTAGGGAGTAGGGTTCATGCGAATACAGAGTATGATCCATTTAAAAGATAAGGGGTGATTTAATGTGCATGAAGAATAAAATGCCTGACACACCAATGCCAGCACCAGCACCAACCGTACAAACAGATGATGCAACTACAATGACTGGTGAAGATTGGTATGCTAAAAAGCGTAAGGGCAAACGTGGTTATGAAAGCACTATTCTATCCACGGCAACAACTGGCACTAAGAACACATTAGGGGGTTAATGATGCAAGGAACTATCCTATCAACGCTTGCTAGACAACCGACAAATGCGATGCCTAAGAAACGTGATTACACGAAGATTAAGGCAAAGTTTAATGCTATGTTCAACAATCGTCAAAAGTACGTTCAGAAGTGGAAAGACATTAGAGATTATCAACTGCCTTTCCTAGGTGTATTTGACGATGAACAAGACCAATCGAAAGTCTACACCGACAAAATAAATAATGGTGTGGCTTGGGAAAGTTGCCAAATCTTTGCATCAGGTGTAATGAGTGGCATGACACCACCTAGCCGTAAATGGTTTAAGCTGACATTAGAGAATGCTGAATTAGCTGCTAATAGTAAGGTGGCGAAAGTATTAGATGATAGGGAACAAATAATGTACGCAGTATTTGCTAAGTCTAATTTCTACAATACAGTACATCAAACCTATATGGAGTTACCATTTGGACAAGCACCTATGTCAGTAATGCCTGATGCAAAAGTAGGTGTGCGATTTACATCTTATCCAATCGGTACATACGCATTAGAGTGTGGCAGTATTGGTGATGTAAATACATTTGGTCGCAAATATCGAATGACGGCTGATCAATTAGTGGAAGAGTTTGGATATGATGCTTGCCCTGATAAAGTTAAACGTGCGTTTGATGATGGCAAAGGCAATGCAAGTACATTTGTTGTATGTTGGTTGGTAATGCCTAACAAAGACCGCAACGGAAAGCTAGGCAATAAGAATATGCCTTATTCCTCTATCTACTGGGTAGAGGGTAGTAACACAGATGAAGTGTTAAGACATAGTGGTTTTGAAGAATGGGCAATACCAATCGCAAGACACACTACACATGATCTAAGCGGTTATGGGAAAGGGTGTGCATGGTTCGCACAATCAGATGCACAGATGTTACAACTCTTAGAAAAAGATTTAGTAACGGCTATCGAATTAGGTATTAAACCACCTATGAGTGCTACATCTGATGTAATCGGAAGTGTAAATCTATTCCCAGGCGGTGTAACGGAAGTTGATACAGGCGGTAAAGTTGAACCAATATTTAATGTAGGAATTGATGTTGCTAACGTACAAGCTAAGATACAGTTTGTATCTGAAAGTATAAAACGTGCCTATAGTGCTGATTTATTCTTGATGTTAGATAACCTAGATGCAGGACAAATGACTGCACGTGAGGTTATGGAACGCACACAAGAAAAGATGCAACAGTTAGGCCCTGTAGTTGAACGCTTACAAAGTGAGTTTTTAAACCCTATAATCGAGCGTACTTATGGCATCTTGGATAGGGCTGGAATATTTCCACCGATTGACGATGAAATAGCTGAAATGCTAAATGGCTTAGATGTAAAGATTGAATACATCTCACCATTAGCACAAGCACAGAAAATGTCTTCATTGGTAAATATTGAACAGTACTATGCTTTCATTATGTCATTAGCACAGGGGAATGCAAACATCGTTCAGAAGTTTAACTTTGAAGAGGCAGCTGACATTTATGGTGTAAATCTTGGTGTACCAGCTAAGGTTATTCGTTCTAATGATGAATACAAGGCACTCATGGAGGAACAAGCACAAGCACAACAAGAGCAAGAGGAACAAGCACAAGCATTACAAATAGCACAACTAGCACCTCAAATGGCTGGAGCAGCTAAACAAGCAACAGATGCAGCCAACGATGGCAACCCAGTAATGCAACAGTTAATGGGTATGGGGGTGTAGATGAAAACAAAACAAGAATATATTCGTGATCGTGATATCGATGCGCTTAACCACGTACTCAGTACTGAACTGGGTAGGTGGTTTTTTTGTAGGCTTTTAGACAATACGGACATTCTAAAGCGTTCGTTTACTGGCAATTCAGAAACCTTTTTCAACGAGGGCAAACGAAGTGTAGGTCTAAAGTATATGCAAATGCTTGGCGCTATCGGTGATGGTGTTGAGGGTGTACTTAAATACCACCAAGCACAACTGGAATATATCAATCAACAAAAACTATTTAAAGATTTAGAGGAAAAAGGTGAATGACTATGGCAGAAGATTTAACGCAAGGCACGAATGATAACACAACGAGTGCAGATAGTAGTACACCTACTACGGATACTAACACGAATACACAAGACACAATCTTAGGCGGTGGTGCTGACACAAGCAGCAACCAAGAACCATCTACAGAACCTACTGTATATGACTTTACACAAGCCTTTGATAGTGGCGAAGTAGACCAAACAATCGCAGCTGACTTTTCTAGGTTACTCAATAGTGTAGGTGCTACACAAGACCAAGCAGTCGAGATGGCTAAGTTTGGTAATAAGTACGCTACTGACCTTGTAACTGCTTATGAAGAAAAAAAGCAAGAGGCATTGGATGAACAATACAAAGGCTATGCAGAACAAACCAAAGAGGTATTAGGGAATAAATACGATGAAACTGTTGGTAAAGCAGCCGCAGGTGTAGAAGTTGTAGAAAAGGCAATTCCTAATATCCGTGAGTTACTAGCTGAAAATGGCTTAGGTAATCGTGTAGAAATTATCCAACTATTTGCACAGATTGCTGGTATGGCTGGTGAGGATAATAACGCTGGTGGCGGTCAACCAACTGGCGGTACTCAATCAGAAGATGCAATCAGACGCAATTTATATCCGAGCATGTTTGAATAAAGGAGAACAATAAACTATGGCGACAATCGGAACACAAAACCTTACTTTACTTGATTTGCAAAAGCGTATGGATCCTAATGGTAAAATCGCACAAATCATCGAACAATTAAATCAAACCAATGAGATTATTCAGGATATGACCATGGTTGAATGTAATGATGGTACATCTAATAAAACAACTGTACGTACTGGCTTACCTGAAGCTACATGGCGCATGCTTTATGGCGGTGTACAACCTAGCAAATCTACTACAAAACAAATCACAGATACTTGCGGTATGTTAGAGGCTTACTCTGAAGTAGATGCTAAGTTGGTTAAATTGTCTAATGACCCTGTAGCGTTCCGTGCTACAGAAGATGCTGCATTCGTTGAGGCTATGGGTCAAGAAATCGCACGTACTATTTTCTATGGTGATGAAACTACACCTGAAAAATTTGTTGGTTTATCCGCACGTTTCAATACATTAGACCCTAAGAAAGCTGATAGCGCTAAAAACATTATCGATGCTGGTGGTACTGCAAACCTTGCATCTATGTGGCTTGTAGGCTGGGGTCCTCTTACTGTACATGGTATTTATCCACGTGGTACAGAGGCTGGCTTGCAACAAGAAGATAAAGGCAAAACAACAATTACTAAACCTGATGGCTCTTTATTCGAGGCATATCGTACTCACTTTGAACAAAACATCGGTTTGTGCGTTCGTGATTGGCGCTATGTAGTACGTATCGCTAATATCGATATGAAAGCTATTAAAGAAGATATTTCCGCAGGTCCTAACTTGATTAACTTGATGATCCGTGCAGAAGAACGAATGCAATCTCTTACAGGCTGCCGTCCAGTATGGTACATGAACCAAGAATTGCGTACATTCTTACGTTTACAAAAGAACAAAGTACATGGTTCTACAATCACAGAAGATATGGAAATGGGTAAAATGGTTACACGTGCTAATGGCATTCCAGTACGTAAAATTGATGCTTTGCTTTCCACAGAAGCACGAGTTACTGCTTAATTAATAGGGGGATAAACATATATGATTATTGATACTCAAAATACTTTCTTTTGGAAAAAAGATATTACAACAAACACTAACTCCGATGTAATTATGAGTGGTACAGGCGATGCAGACCCTAACTTATTCCTTGTAATTCGCATCGACAAAACAGTTACTGGTACTCCATTGTTTAATGTGTATACATCTGATACAGATAACATGGCTAATGCGGTATTGTTGCATGGCATTACAATGGTAGCGAATGCACCAGCTGGCACAGAATACAAAGTACGTTTGGCTAATGGCGGTAAGAAATATATCCGCATCAATGCCAATAATATGACTGGCGGTACTATCTCCGCATTCTTAACAAGTGGCATTAACATTAAATAAGGTGGCTAATATGGAATACGTTGCAAAAGTAACCCTTTATCACAATACAAAGGGTTTAATTGAAGAGGGAACAACAGTTGAATTTACAAAAGAAGAAGTAGCTGAATACGATAAAGACTACTTCAAAGATTTGTTTGAAACTGTTGGTGCAGAAGAAGTCGCAGAAGTAGAACCTACAGAAGAAACTGTAGAAACTACACCAAAGAAACGTGGTAAAAAAGCGGAAGAAACTGCTGAATAATTGAACGAGGGGTGCTTATGCATCCCTCTTTTTTTATAGAAAGGTGGAAATATGACACCTACTGATATTTGCAATCAAGCGTTATCGCTTATAAATGCAGGTCGAATACGTTCCATGACGGAAGAAACAGAACCTGCTAGACAATGCAGATTACATTATGATCTAACACGGCAAGTATTGTTAGAACAGTTTGAATGGAATTTTGCACGTAAGCGTGAACGAGCGGTATTGTCAGAACACAAGATTGATGGTTGGGGTTATGTATATGCGTACCCTGAAAAGTGTGTTCGTATACTTGCGGTCATTCCACAGGGTGAACGATACCGAGCAGAAAAGCAACGAGAATATGATGTTTACTTAACAGATAACAATACAAAGTACATCGTATCTGATGTACCACTCATGCACATTGATTATGTGTACGATGTAACCGATGCAGATGTAATGAACCCTATATTCGTTAAAGCGTTAGTGTGTAAGATGGCATCTGACCTAGCTATGCCATTGACTGGTAATAGTGGTTTGTTTGACCAAGCGTACAAGCTATATCAAGCAGCATTACAAGAGGCAAAATCTATGAGTGCGAAAGAACGTAGACTTAATATGCCTTATGTGTCTAATTATCTGAAAGCAAGGAGTTGGTGATATGCAACCTATGTATATCGGACAAGTCGCATTTACTACTGGTGAAGTATCGCCAGATGTATCGAGTCGATTTGACTTAGAACAATATAAAAGTGCATTATTGCTTGCTGAAAATGCGGTAATTAGACCTTATGGAGCGGTGGCACGTAGGCAAGGTTCACAGTTTATCGGATATGCTAAACACCATGATAAGCCTGTTAGATTGTTTGAGTTTACCACGAATAAAAATCAATCATTCATGCTTGAATTTGGTGAAAGATATGTTAGGGTATGGCGAAATGGTGTATATACGAATGTTGAAGTAGAAACACCATTTGAGGCGGACATTGTAGGCGAATTAAACTGCATCCAAAGTGGCGATGTAATGTTTATTTGTAGTGGCAAGTACCCTATTCAAACGCTATCACGATATAGTGATACTGACTGGCGATTGGATGCATACAAGCTAACCGAGCAACCTTACGAGGATATTAATACAGATAATAGTCATACATTGACTGTTAGTGGTGATACGATCACATCAACTAAAGACATATTCACACAAGATATGGTAGGTAGTGTAATTCAAATTGCCTACTACGTTGAGGCGGTACACACTAAGTCCGCTGGCGAAGTTGTAGAGAAAAAAGTAAGACATGGTATCGTTAGCGCACCAACTATCGAAAAGACATACAACAATATCAATTACAATGTTGGAGCATTCAGTACAGATACAGAGCTATCATGGAAATTCACAACGCATGGTACATGGGAAGGTACAGTCAAGTTACAGATTTCTAACAACGATGGTCAAACATGGAAAGATTACAGAACGTACACATCTAAGAATGACTACAACGTAACTGATACAGGTAAGATAGAGGCTGGTGCAAGGCTTAAATATGTATCGGATATTAAGGGCGGTTCTGTAAATTGCGACTTATCCATCCTACCATTTACTCAATATGGTATCGTTGAGATTAAAAGTGTAACCGATGCTAAGAATGCAAAAGTTAATATTCTGAATGGCATTAAAGAGGGTGAGCCTAGTTACCAATGGAAGTTGGGGAGTTGGAATAAAGGTAGAGGTTATCCGAAACTTTGTACATTCTATCAAGACCGATTTGTAGTGGCTGCTACTGATAGCAAGCCTAACTTTATATGGTTTAGCCGTACTGGTGATTACCCTAACTTTGGTGTTGAAAAAGTAGGCGGTACTATCACAGATGATAGCGCAATTACATTACCAGTAATCAACCGCAAAATGTATGAGATTAGGCATCTAGTACCAGCTAATGACTTAATCGTTTTAACAAGTGGTAATGAATGGATAGTCGATGGGAGCAAGACTATTACACCTACTAACTGTTACCTTAAAACACAAACACAACGTGGTGCATTGAAATGTGAACCACAGTTTATCGGTAACAGATGTGTATTCGTTCAAGAGCGTGGCGGTACTGTTCGTGATATGGGTTACTCTTACGAAAGCGACAACTACACAGGGCAAGACCTTACATTGTTTGTTAAAACGTTGGTTAAAGGTCATGTAGCGGTAACAAGTGCATATGCACAAGACCCAGACTCTATCATCTACTATGTAAGAGATGATGGACAACTTAACTGTTTAACCTATATACCAGAACAAAAGGTGTATGGGTGGTCGCATTTTGTAACGAATGGTAAGTATCGATATGTGGAAAGTGTGGCAGAGGGTGAACAAGACACAATCTATTTTGTAGTAGATCGTGTGATTAATAATAAAAATGTGAAATGTATTGAACGTAGTATTCCATTGTACACAGAAGATAACTCCGATGTGTTCCTAGATTGCTATGTTAAAGTGGCTAATTCTATTAAGACTGATTACATCAACGCACCTCATCTAGTAGGACAAATGGTAGACATAGTAGTTGATGGACAACAAATGCCATCTAGGGAAGTACCACCTACTGGGGTTATTAAATTAGATGGTAAAGCGAATGTAATTACTGTTGGTTTGCCTTATACTACTAAAATCAAAATACCTAGCGTAGAGCAACAAATTAATGATGGAACACTACAATGCAGATTGGTAACTATATCACGAGTTGCGTTGCGGTTATATCGTTCATATGGCGGTAGTGTTGGTAGAACATTTGATGATGTAGACGATTTGATTTTAAAACCTAAAACGCTATTTACTGGCGATACTGTAATAGTGTTACCAAAGATAGCAACTAGCGTTAATACAAATACAGAAATTTGCATAAAGCACTCAAAACCTTTCCCATTTAACCTGTTAGCGGTTACAAGAGAGGTAGAAATTGGTGGTGGTTTCCCAAATGTTCATGGAATGTAAAATTAGCCGTTCTAAGCACGTTTCGTTAATTCGTGAGTTATATATCAACTTACGTTCGGTAGATGCCTTAGAGGTTAAATATATCAATCGAAAAAATTCAAACTACGGCGAAAATGACTTTGTAAACGATATTCTTGGGGAAGATTATCAAAGTCGCATTGTTATTGATAATGACAAGCCATTGTGTGTGTATGGTGTATCAAACACATCAATAAATGGGATGCATTGTATTTACTTTTTGGGGAGTAAAGATTTTGAACGTAGTTTAACACTACAAAAACAATTTTTGAGAGTTAGTAGAAATATCATTGGGGAATGGCTACAAACTAGGGAATGTTTGTTTAATTACATACACAAAGAAAATCACCGCACCATTAGATGGCTAAAGTCTTTAGGTGCGGTTATTCATTACGATATTAACGATGGGAATATGGTTTTATTCACATTGAGAAAGGGGGATGCGAATGTGTAACCCTATTGCATTAACTGCAGCGAGCATGGTTGGTACGTTGTTTACACAACACCAACAAGGTAAGGCACAAGCTGCAATGTACAATCAACAGGCAAGGGTGGCAGAGGCTAACGCACGTATTAGTGATCGCAAGCAAGAACAAATAGCTGACCAAGCCTTGCAAGAGCGAGATAAAATGTCCGATAAGATGCGACTTATCCAAGGACAGAACGTAGCAGAAACTGGTGCTGGCGGCTTAACTATGAGTGGCACACCATTACAGTTAATGGCTAGTAGCTATGATGAATACAACAAAGACATTCAGAATTGGGAAACTAGCAAGAATAATAGTATCTACAATGAATATCTTAATGGTATGAATTATAGGAATGAGGCAAGCACCGCACGTGCAGCAGCAAGCAATGCTAAATCACAAGCTAGAATGGCAATGCTAGGAACAATATTGAGTGGTGCATCTAGTATCTATGGCTTGAAAAGTCAGTACGCAAGTAAGAGCGTAGGTAGTGGTAATAATTATTACAAACCGCCTAGTGATGCACTAGAGGCTGCTGGTATGCCTAAGATGAAATTCGTAACCAAAGGTACTATTAGAAATAATAGGTGGGGTATCTAATGAAGTTAATAGGCTATGATAGTAACCAACGCTTAAACACAATTAATGGTAGTGTACAAGCTAACGTAAATGAAATGGCTTATGGTGGTAACACAAGTGGCTTAAATGCTATGACCAAAGCATTGCAAGATGCGACTAACACATGGATAGAAATCGACAAACGAAAAGATTATATCGATGTAACCAATGCCATCAACGAATTTAATAATAGCACTAACAAATTACTTAACGATGATAAAGATGGGTTGATGATTCGTAAAGGTATGAATGCTCAATCTATATTGCCTGACTATAACGCTGGTGTGGAAAAAATACAAAGTGATATATTAGATAAATATAAATTCAGAACAAATGATGCAATCAATGCATTTAAAAAAGCAGTCGAAACATCTAAAACAACTGATTACAATAACATCTCTAAATACTCACGAGGTCAATATGAAACGGCATTAAGTATAGCTACACAAAATCAAATTACAAACCTTAGAGATTCGGCTATTCGTTCTGACAATATGACAGACCAAATAAAAACGATTTCTTTAATGGGAGATTTGTATCGTTCCACAGGTAAAGAGTTAGGGTTAGATGATGAACAGATTAACGAAAAAATTCGTGAGAATACAGACCAAACTGGTAAAAGTTTACTTGATAGATCCGTGGCAGAAAATGATTCAACGAAAGTTGAAAATTTACTAACTTCATTAAGTGGTGTTGTTAGTGAAGATGTATTGACACCATATAAAAAAATGTCCAATCAAATGAATATTAATAAATTAGTTAATGATGATAATACATATGCTAAGTTGTATCAGATGTATGGACATGATTTAAATTCAGGTATGAGTAGTGCTGCCATGTATGTTAGAGCCAAAATGGAAACTCAAAACGAGGAAGCACTAAAAGGTGGCGTTGGCCAAAATAAACAATTATGGAATATGGCTGTTTATGCTAATAAAAAATATGGCATTAATACTGAAATTGCATATCGACAATTATATGCAGAGGGTACAGTTGGCGGTGAATTAAGCAGACTTGCTAGAGAAAATCATAATTACGCAGGTTTGACACAGGTTGAGCCAAATGGTGAAGAAAACAGACAGACTGATGGTGGTACAAATTACTATAAAATGTACAATTCTGATGAAGAGTTTGTTGATGATTGGATGAAAGGATATATCATTCCTAATAATGCTATCAATGCACAATCTATAGATGAATATGCTGATAAATTAAAAGCTGGTGGATATTATACGGCAAGCGCAGAACATTATAAGGGCTTAATGAGAAATGCACCTATGTCTAGCGGTGGCAGTCCTAAATATTCAGAAGACCAAATCAAAAAAGCTGAAGATGAGGCTAAGGCAGCATATAAGAATTACTATACACTACAAGAGCAAACTAGAAAGATTGCTATTAATGATCGCTTGCAAGCAGGACAAACAATCTTAAATCAAAAGATAGCTAATGGTGATGTAAGTGGTGCGTTCCAATATGCACAAGTCCAATTGGCAGGAGCGACAACTCCTGAAGAACAAGAATATTGGAGTGGCAAAATGGCTAGCGAAAGACCAAAGCTAGATAGAATTTATGAGAAAAGTTTAAAAATGACGGCGCAAGAAAAATGGGGAATTAAGCAATATGCTAAATCTCACACTTACGAACAAACACGAGCATATGCGGAACGTGTGCTGCCAAATAAAATTATGGATGATGAACTAGATGCATCATTACTTGAAATCGATGATAACAACAAGAAAGCTAGCAACATTGATTTGACACCATATGAATATAAACTTACTACAGTTATGCCAGAAGATAAAACCTTGGCTGGTAGTTTTAAATATGGCGTTAAACAAGAGATGGCAGGTCGCATTGAGGAGTTTAAAATCAAACATCATAGACCACCTACAGATGCTGAAAAAGACGAAATCTTTGATGCTGCAGTAGCGACAAGCACATTGCGTAGCACAAGCAAACCATACTTTGGAGATGGAGATGATTATTCATCTACCATAAGTGGCGCAAGTAATCAAGCATTAGGTATTGTACACGCTGAACCTGTAGGCAATCACTACATTCGAGTAACATATAGAGATGGCTCAACTAAAGATATTTACGAATCAGAATACAATGCATTACAACGGAGATACACAAATGGCTGATATTAATCAAAAAGAGCGTGAGGAGTTTCAAGCGTTAATACGTGGTCATGGGGATAGTCCGCGTTCCTTTACTGCTAGCGCTGGTGTACAGTCTAGTCCTGTAGGTGGTTTAACACCTATAGGGCAGGCTATTGGCACAGGAATAGATACTGTATCAAATATTGCTAAAAACACGGCAGATGCATTATCTACAATAGCTAACACGCCTATCAATGTTAAAAATGCAGATGGAAGTGAAACAGTTTCGCCGTTTGGACAACAAGCTAATCTGTTTCAAGCGATAGGTCAGTTAGGACAATCATTGCCTAACGCTTTACCTGCTGGCTTTGTTAGTAATACAGACCGATTGTTTTTATATAACAACGAACAATTACGTGCTAATGAAGCATTGCGTATTGCTAAGACTTTAAACATTGGTGCAGATACTGTTATGTTTGGCGATGATAGAGCCTTTGAACGTGCTGATTATTTATCAAGACGTGTAGAACGAGGGCAAGTTTTACAAGATATTTATGATGAGTTTCCAGAACTCTACAAGGTAAAATACAGTTCACAAGCCGAGGGTATTCAAGCCTTAAATAATCTTGAATCGATAAGAAATACAAAAGGTGTATTCGATGCGATGCAACAAAGTATTTGGGCGATGAATGACCAAATGAAGTTGGGTGATGTTGGTTATGCGTTAGCACGTGAATCTGATCCACAAAAGATTAGCGAATTAACCGATGAAGTCAATCGATTACAAAACAACTTACAAAGTTATAGAAGACCAGATGGCGGAAGTCCATTAGAAGAGGTACTTGGTGCAACATCTGGTCAAGGCTACATGATGGCTAAACAAGGTGGTGTAGGTGCAGTTGCAGGTGCAGCCGTTGGTGCATTAGTTGGTGGCTTGGCTACAGAGGGTGTAGGTACAGCTGCTGGTGCTGCTACTGGTGCTAAATGGGGCGGCGGTGCTGACATGGCATACAATATGTATAAAATGTCTTTCGGTAACAAGTACATCGAACTCATTCAAAAGAAAGATGCAAATGGTAATCGTGTATACACAGACCAAGAGGCTAATCAATACGCTATGTCTTATGCTGCTATTGATGCTGGTATTGAGTTTGCAGCAACCGCAGCCATGGGTAAAGCGTTTAAAGCGGTAGCACCTAAAGGCATGATTGCAAAAGCTATTAGTGCTGGTGTAGGTGATACAGTTAAAACCTTTGATAGAGGCATTGGAACAACTGTTGCACAAATGGCTAAGAACTCCATTAAAACTGGTGTACCTGAACTATTTGAAGAGGGCTTGCAAGACATCAACGAAAAGGTACAACATAACCTAACACGTAAGGATAATGACCCAGAGGGTTATTATAGCGTAGGTGATATTGCTATCGGTTCATTAGATGCAATGAAACAAGCATTGCCAGCAGTAATCGGTTTTGGTGCTATCGGTGGTGCAGTAGGCGGTGTGCGTACTGCAAAGGCTTTTCGTGATTTCCAAAAGCTAACACCAGAACAACAACAAGCAGCTATCATCGCAGAGCAAAACCGCAATGGCGCAGTCATTATGGATAATGTTCGTAAAGATAGTGCTACCAATAAAATTGCAAAAGAAAACCCTGAACTCTACGGAAAAATCGTACAAGCACAGGGTGATAAGGTTGGAGTATCAACTCAATATGTAGATGTAGCAGAATTGGTACAATCTGAAAACGGACAACTTGCAATTCGTGATATGGTTGATAATGGTTTAGTAACACAAGAGGAAGTAAAAGCAGCTATTGAGGCTGATGCACCTGTTGAAATTCCTATTGGTAGCTATGCGCAAGTATCTATGAACCTATCAGATGAAACAGTAGAGGCTTTAAAACAAACCTCTTACTTTACACGTGGCGGTATGTCATTGGCTACGCTAGAACGTGCGAAACAAGAAGTAGATGTAGCTAAATCTGTATTGAAAGATGATACATCTAAACGTGCGGAACGTATCAAGGAAGATATTATTCGTAATGAGTTTGAGGGTGCATCTGATGTAGATCGTGAAGTACTTAATGAAGTACTATCTGACCCTACGAATATTAAACGTAATTTCAACAACTTATTGCATACTTTGAAAGAGCAATACAGAGAAACCTATGCAAGCGACTTTGACAATGCAGATAAATCTATCAATGATGCGGTAAGTACTGGTATTGAACCACAATGGCTATCTGATTATAAAGCTAACAATGGCGGTAAAGCACCACGTACTAACGCAGAACGTAGACGAGCAGCTTATGAGTATAGCCGAGCAACTACAACGGCAAGCCTTGATGGTAACGCTGATGCACTAGCACAATCTGATGCACATTATGCAGATATGGAACATATGTTGATGCAAATCGAAAGTTTAGAGGCTATGAAAGATAAAGTCTTTGAATTGGCGAATAATGACATAGCATTACGGATGCAATTATCTAAAAGTGGATATGATGTGTACAACGAAGTAGTTAAAGCTATTAGTGAAAGCACAAATAGAAAACAACGTGAAACTGCAAAAGCAAATGCATTATTGATGGCACAACACGCTGATATAATGGCACAATATATGCGACAAATGGGTAAAGGCGGTTATACCGCTATGGACTATTTGCGTGATAGCGTGCGTATTAATATGAATGCAGTTTTAGACAATCAAAAAGGTTATAATCAAAATACAAAAGCAGTATGGGAAAGCAAACTTGATAAAGTATTAAGTGATTGGGCTAACAATGTAGATAATGCTAATAATATAGGAAGTAAAAAAACAATAGATATAATGGATTCACCATTAGTCTTTAAGTTGATTAATCTTGACTTAAAAAAAATCAAAATTACAGGCGGTGTTTTGCATAAAATATTGCGTTCACCTGTATTTGATTCTAACGGTAAAAGAATTTTATCTGGACATAATGATACAGTTTCCATTGATATGTTGAAACAGTTACCTAATACCATTGCAAATCCATCTGCAATATTTAGTGCAGATAATGGCAAAAAAATTATCATTATAACTGAAGTAATTGGTTTAAACGGAAAGCCTATAATGATGCCAATATTATTGAACAAATACAATGATAGAGGTGATTATCATGTTGTACAATCTTATTATGCTAGAAATACCAATATAGCGTATTATGATTTGTTATTGGGTGGGGATTTAATATATATAAACAAAGAACGACTTAGTAATAATCCAAAAAACCAGCCACCATGGCTTGGGGGGATTAAACTAAGTCGTTCATTTATTAATAGTATACCAAACGAAAATGATTTAGACAATCTCCGAAAACAACATAATTATCAATATTATCAATCCGCATGGCATGGTTCGCCACATGACTTTGACACATTTGATTTAGGTGCTATTGGTACTGGTGAGGGCAATCAAGCACATGGTTGGGGTTTGTATTTTGCTAAAGATAAAAAAGTATCCAAACTATATAAAGAGGTATTGAGTAAAGAACAAGGCTCTAACAAAAGCAGTTTATTTAAAGTAGAAATACCAAATGAAACAGAGTTATTACCAGAGCAACACCCTATTTCTGGATATAGTCGATATGTAAGAGATAGCTTGAAAAACGGATTACATAAAATGTCGGAAGAACAACTGGAACGTTTTACAAGTCTATTAATTAAATATCACAAAGGGTCTATTATTGGTGATGAATGGACAAATAAATACACACGCTTTATGGATGTAGGGTACATAATATCTGAACTACATAACAAAAATAAAACAATAAATGACATCAATAAAATTCAAAAAAGAAATGTTGATAGATTTTTAAAAACAGTAGGCATCGAAGAAGATATTGACACCATAGCTAGTAACGATGAACTATTAAAAAATGTATATGAAAAGTTTAGAAATGAGTTATATCCAAAATATGAAAAAGAAAAACAAGTAGAACGAGAACGTGAAGAAAAAGCTATCTCGAATGTTAAGACTGATGTATATGGTGCATTAGAGAAAACAAATATTGATGGTAAACAACTGTATTCATTCTTATCTCATGCACTTAGCAATGATGAACATTTTAATCTTCATAATGTAAAAAATGCTAAAAAGGCTAGTGAATTTTTAAATAGCATCGGTATAAAAGGTATATACTACGATGGCGAACAAGATGGACGATGCTATGTAGTGTTCGATGATAAGGCAATCAACGTCATTGAAAAGTACAATCAATCCGTTAATGGTATGACCGAAATCATGAAAGATGGTAAGCGCATTATTAGCATTTTCAAAACAGCGGATAGAAGTACATTCTTACACGAGATGGGGCATGTTTTCTTTGATGATCTACAAAAATTAGCATCTATGGAAAATGCACCTGAACAACTTGTAACAGATTGGAACAAGTTGAAAGAGTGGAGCGGTTGGGTTGATGGTGAAAACGTAGACAATACCAAAGCACATGAGAAATTCGCACGAGGTTGGGAAAGCTACTTGCGAAGTGGTGAAGCACCAACAAGTGCATTGCAAAGAGTATTCCGTCAATTCTCCAAATGGCTAACATACATTTATCGTAGCGTTCAACGATTAGGTGGTGAAGTACCATCTGACATTAAAGATGTTATGGCACGTATGATCGCAACCCAAGAGGATATTGAGGCATACGCAGAGCAACAACAACTAGAACAGTTTGAAAAAACTGAACTGTATAAACAACTATCCGAACAAGACCAAGCACGTATGCAATCTTATATAGCAGATGTAAAAGAAAAAGCAAAAGAACGTGTGATGCGAAAACTCATGAAAGAACTTGATAATAGACCTATCAAGGAATGGGATGAAGAAAAGGATGCAATACAAATTGAAATCGAAAAACGATTGATTGAGCAATATCCTATCTACAAAGAACATCAACGATACAATGTGTTTGGTGAAAGTGCATTGAAAGATACGCAGTACAAATCTGTTGAAGAGTTAGAGAAAGCGGAAGTAGAACAAACTGGTGCTACATTTAACGATGCTATCAATCAAGAAATGGACAATGCGAAAGCAGAGTTTATGAAAGATAACAATGTAGGCAAAACCAACGAACAGATAGCAGAGGAAATCTTACTATCTACACAAGGTCAAATGAAACTCACCGAAGAAGAAAGTAAGATTATCCAACAATCTACTAATCGTGAGTTAGCGAAGAACTGGGAATTGCTAGAACGTATTCGTAAGCTAGATACTAATGCAGAAAACATCGATACAGATTTAGACGAAATCGAAAAAGAGGTAAAACCTACTAAGTACGATGAGTTGAAATCTGATAAGAAAAAAGTAGATGCTGCATTGACTGATACTACTAAGCAATTAGAAAAAGCAGAAGAACGTATCAAACGCTTACAAGATATGTTGAATAACCGCATCAACAATGTACGTTCTATTCGTGGAGCAGGGTTAGGAACAATTTCCGATTACATGGAACGAGCAAGAAAAGAGTTGGGTGCATTGCCTATATCTAATGCGGTACAGTTTAAAACATATCAAAATAAAGCGGTTACTGCTGGTAAGAAAGCAGATAGAGCATTGGCGGTAGGTGATGTTGATAAGGCACTAGGCTTTAAACGTGAACAAATGCTACAACAAGCAAGGGCGAGAGTAGCGTTTGAAAACTTTGAAAAGTCCAAGAAATTGCGATTGAAATTGAAACAACAATTACAACGCATGACTAGACCTAAGAACCCTATTGCTATTGAACCTAATATGCGTTATTTCTATTCCCATATGGCATATCAAATGGGCTTAACTAAGTATGACGGATTACCACCTGTTGATGGGTTCGATATGAACACAGTACTAGCTGCACTAGATCCTGATGTTGGTATTCTTAACCAACAATCTATGGTTCAGTTAGAACCTTGGATAGCTGAAATGTTCTACGCTAAAACACCTAAATCATTTAAATCTATCACGATGAATGAATTAGAAACCTTAGAAGAACTCATGACTGGGATGTACAAAAACGGCAGAAACGAGTATGAGGGTACAACAATTCTCAATGATAAAGGCGATAGCGTATCATTTGAAAATGCAGTACAAGAAATCATTGGCGAGGCTACGGAAACATTTGGTAATGCAGAGGGTGATGTATTTAACAAACTCAATAACCAAACTAAAACAGATGCAGTAAGTGGTAAACTATATGGTTTCCACTTAGCATTGATGAAAGTAGAAACATTCTTACGTAGAATGGGTGGCGGTAAAAATGGGTTTGCAGTTAAATATATCTATGACCCTATTAGTCGAGCAACGCAAGCGTTCAATGAACGTAAAGAAGTATCAATGCGTAGATTGGCAAAGGATGTAGGAATATATTCCAAGCGTGAATTATTTGATATGCGTAATGACCATTTATATACAGTTGGTGAACTGCACGGCTTAACCAAAGAGCAACTTATCATGATTGCCCTTAACTGGGGTACGGAAAGTAACCGACAACGTGTAATGGAAACCACAAAAGCAAATGAGGTTGAAATTGAACGTGCGTTCCAAGAACATATGACTGATAAGGACTGGGAGTTTGTTATTCGTACATGGGATCATATCAATTCATTCTTTGATGAACGCAGCAAGGTTCAAGAAGAACTCTATGGTAACCCATTAAAGAAAGTGGATGGTTTAACATTCTCTATTGGTGGTAGAAACATTGAGGGGCAATATTTCCCTATCGTATATAACCCTAAGGTAAATGCATCTGTTAGTGATAACCAAGTTGAAGATATTGCAAAAACTATGGTAAGTAGTAATGCAGTATGGGGAACTGGTATGAGTGCAACCAAATCACGTTTAGATGTGGTTAAGGATAAATCATTGTTGCTTGATTTTGATGTTATTCCTAACGCAATCACAGAGGCTATTAATCACGTTACAATGCGTAAGGCGGTAACAGACGTTAATAAGCTAATCAGTAATAGAGAATTGCAAAACTACATTGTAGATAAGTTTGGTGCTGACACCTACCAATTCTTACGTACTTGGGTTCGTGATAACTGGCAAGATGAGGCGGCTAAAACAAACGATATTGATAGACTTATTCTTACATTGAAAAAGAATACATCAACCGCAGTCATGGCTGGTCGAGTATCAGTAGCATTACAAAATGCGTTGAACATTCCTGTTGCGTTCTATCGTATCGGTGTAGGTAATACCATTAGAGCTATCAATCATGCTGGTATTGGTTTTTACGGACACGGCACAACTACTTATAACAACACTAGAGATTTTGTGTTGGGTCAATCAATCTTCATGCGTGAACGTATTCAAACATTGGATAAAGACTTGAAACAAGGTTTATCTATTGCTGGTAAAGGCTTACGTTTGGGTGATACAAATGTAGGTGGTTATAAGGTAGAACAACTTGCTGATGTTAGGGATGATATAAACCAAATGGGGTTTAGATTGCTTACGGAAACAGACTTTGCATTGTCTATTCCTGTATGGAAATTTGCATATGATCAAAAGCAAGCGGAACTAATTGGTAAAGAGGGAGTAAGTGCAGAATGGATAGAGCAACAATCTATTGAGGCTGGCGACAGAGCAGTACGTGATATATTTGGTAGTGGTGATACAAAAGATGCTGCTGCTATTCAACGTTCACGTTCTACATTCACTCAATTATTCGTTCCGTTCTATTCCTACGCTAACACCTTGTACAATATCATCACAGAGGGCAACTATGCACGTAAGGATAATGGCGATTATGCAAGGTTCGTTAAAATGCTATGGTGGACATTGATTTCACAAGCAGTAGGTATGATGGCTTATAAAGCCTTAACGAATGGCGATGATGACAAACCAGAAGATTTGGCCAAGTCATTTATTGAGGAATTAGTCTCACAAGGTACTATGGGTGTACCAATCATCCGTGATATGTCAAACATGGCTATGAAATACATTTTAGGTGATAGACCATTTAATAAAGGTAATAGTGTTATGGCTTTAAGCATTGTAGAGAAGTTTTACGATGTAGGTAATGCTATTATCAATGATAAAAAAGATGGTATTGATTTAGGTAGAAGTTTTAGTCAGTTAGCAAACAGGGCAACTGGTTTTAGTGATACTGTAACCGATGGACTATGGACATTAGCTAAATATGCGTTCACCGATACAGATGCAAAACTAGAGGATGTAATCATGGCTATTGTATTTGACCGCAGATTAAAAACTAAAAAAGATAAAAAGAAACATTGATAAATAAGGACTATCCATAATGGGTAGTCCTATTTATATACAACTGAAAGGGGATGTTAAATTGACACCAGAAGTACTAAAACCATCTGTAGTGTATCAATGTGATGGGAGAAATAAAAAGTTTATTTTCCCTTATGATTTTGTACAAATTGAGGATATTAAACTAACTATCGTTGATGAAGATGGAACAGAGGCGGTACAAGTAGGGAATATCGATTATGACGAAAGCACCAAATCGGTAATTTACCCAGCTAATGGCGATGCACTAGCCGTAGGGCAAAAGGTTATCCTAGAACGTAAAACACCTATTTCACAAGATATGGACTTACCAGATGAATACCCATTCGAGAATATCGAACATGCCACCGATAAGATCATACTCATTTTACAAGAGATGAAAGCGGAACTAGACCGCTCCTTAAAAATTCGAGTGGATAGCGACAAGAACGCAAATGAAGTTGCAAGGGATATTGTAGAGCGTTCTGTAAAAGCTGCTAATGATGCAATTAATGCTATGAATGTAATTTCTGAAAAGTCCGATAAGATTAATGCTAATGCAGATATAATCAACCGATTGGGCGAAGAAATCAAAACAATAGCATCGACTGTTGATGATAAATTGGCCACGGCTAATACCGCACTCGATACATCCTCAACTAATGTTGCGACTGCAGAACGATTAGTCAGAGATGCAAAGGCTTATGCAGGTCAAACAACTGTTGATAAACGAGATATTAATGAGTTAGTTAGCCAAGCACGTAATTTAAAAACCGATATTGATAATAAACAAACATCAATCGCAAGTAATGCTATCAAGGCAACAGATGCTGCTAAACGTGCAGAAACTGCAGCAGCTAAAGCAGAACAAATTGCATTGCCTAATGGCGGTGGTTTAATTACAAAAACAGAGGCAGATACAAAGTTCATTCCTAAAGATAGTTTGTATGGCATTGTGTCAGTAAAAGACTTTGGGGCGGTAGGTGATGGTGTAGCAGATGATACCGCAGCATTTAAACGTGCTAACGATAATTTGAAAAACAAAATCTTGTTGATACCTAATGGCATCTACAAAATCAATGAGCATCTATCGTTTAACACAGATCGGAAGAGCGTCGTGTAGGGAAAGA
>OGHW01001100.1_pt1 | contig 24152 bp, 19 predicted proteins | sample 1571641 | NCBI WGS metagenome assembly OGHW01 (sample SAMEA2582066, study PRJEB24529) | metagenome | biome: Human gut stool | place: China | collected 2011 | reverse complement strand
CATTAAAGCGAACCCCCGTTGGAGTCTCTCCTTCGGGGGTTTCGTCATTTCTGCGTTTCAAATTCCACCTCTCCGAAAGACCTACTCCCGCCCATTCCCGTTCCACTCTCTGTATCCTTACTCACGTGCCGAATAAACCAAGTGTGAATAGCGCTTGTGCTTTGTTCGCCAACATGGATTTACAGAGAACAGGAAATGCCCATCAAAGACCTCGAACAGTCAAGCTGGCTCAATGGCCCCAACGCTTCCTACGTTGAGTCCTTCTATGAAAGCTGGCTCAAGGATCCGGCCTCCGTCTCCGAGCAGTGGCGTAACTATTTCGTCCAGATGCTAATGGAAGACGCCGGAGACATCTCCCGCGAAGTTCTACATTCGGAAATCGTCACGAGCCTTGCCAATCGTCCCCACGGCGCCGTTGTCTGTGATGTCAGCCGTCAGGATTTGGAAATTGCTGGCAAACAGGTTTTCGTACAGCAACTCATTGCTGCCTATCGCGTGCTCGGTACGCGACGCGCACAGCTCGATCCGCTCAAGCGCCACGAAGCTCCCGTGATTCCCGAACTCGATCCGTTGTTCTACGGTCTGACCGATGCAGATCTCGATACCGAGTTTCACATCACGAATACCTTTTTCGGCGCCAACAAGATGCCGTTGCGCACTCTTCTCACAGCCTTGCGAGAGACTTACTGCAGCTCGATTGGTGCCGAATTTATGTACATCTCCGATCCTGTCCAGAAGCGCTGGTGGCAGGAAAAGCTCGAGCGCAGTCGTTCTCGACCGATGTATACAGCTGAACGTCGCCGCAAGATCCTCGAAGGGCTGACGGCAGCTGAAGGTCTTGAGCGATTCCTTCACACTCGTTATGTCGGTCAAAAGCGCTTCAGTCTCGAAGGCGGTGAGTCCTTCATCACTGCCATGCAGACCGTTGTTGAACGGGCCGCGCACGCCGGTGTCGAAGAATGCGTGATCGGCATGGCTCATCGTGGAAGGCTCAACGTTCTTGTCAATATCATCGGCAAGAGCCCGCAGGATCTCTTTGCAGAATTCGAAGGTGTCGCAGCATCCAATTTGCCCGCCGGCGACGTTAAGTACCACAACGGCTTTTCTTCCGACATGATGGTTGACGGCCGACACATTCATTTGGCGCTTGAGTTCAATCCCTCGCACCTTGAAATTGTTGATCCGGTGGTTGTCGGCAGCGTTCGTGCGCGACAGGACCGTCGCGGAGGCGGAAAAGACGCCGAACGCCTCGTTCTCGGCGTGATGGTGCACGGCGACGCGGCTTTCCCCGGCCAGGGCGTTGTGATGGAGACGCTTAACCTTGCTGATACCCGTGGTTACGGCACGGGTGGTACGGTTCACATCGTGATCAACAACCAGATCGGCTTTACCACGTCCGATCCCCGTGACAAGGGCTCTATGACGTACTGCACTGATCCGGCCAAGCTCATTGAAGCGCCGGTGTTGCACGTCAACGGCGATGATCCCGATGCGGTCGCTTATGCTGCAGAACTCGTTTGCGAATTCCAGCAGACCTTCCAAAAGGACGCAGTTCTTGACATAGTCTGCTTCCGAAAGCTCGGGCACAATGAGCAGGATACGCCGGCCGTCACGCAACCCTTAATGTACCGCGCCATCGGCAAACACCCCGGTACGCGCGCTCTCTATGCCCGAAAACTCGCTGGCGCCGGTGTTGTTTCGCTTGAAGAAAGCGAACAAATGCGCGAAGAGGTGAAGGCTCGACTCAAGGAGGGCCGTCCGCCTCTGCCGCTGAACATTCTCACCGAACGTCACCGCTACCGCGCTGATTGGACTCGATTTGCAGGCGGTGTTTTGAGTAATGACATCGATACCCGCGTGCCGATGGCCGAACTTACTCGTTTGGGGCAGATGATCACCACGTTGCCCGAAACCTTCGAACTGCATCCGATCGTTGCCAAGGTCGTTGCTGACCGACGCCGGATGGCTGCAGGCGAACTCAGAGTCGACTGGGGCATGGCCGAACACCTGGCCTACGCTACTCTTTTGTCGGCAGGCTACGCCGTGCGTCTTACGGGGGAGGACAGCGGTCGAGGTACGTTCAGTCATCGTCATGCCGTGTTGCATGACCAAAAGCGCGAAAAGTGGGATGAGGGCGACTACGTTCCGCTGCAGCATCTCGGCCCCGAAGCGGCCCCCTTTACCGTGATCGACTCGGTGTTGTCTGAAAACGCCGTGCTCGGGTTCGAATACGGCTATGCGACAGCCGCTCCCGATGCGTTGGTGCTCTGGGAGGCCCAATTCGGTGACTTTGCCAACGGCGCCCAGGTTGTGATCGATCAGTTCATCAGCTCCGGCGAAGTCAAATGGGGACGCCTCTGCGGACTGGTTCTGCTGTTGCCGCACGGCTATGAGGGGCAGGGACCTGAACATTCTTCGGCGCGAATCGAACGTTACCTACAGCTATGTGCCGGTGACAATATGCGTGTGGTCCAACCTTCCTGTGCGGCTCAGATGTTTCATCTGATACGTCTGCAAATGCTTCAAAAGGCAAGAAAGCCGCTTATCGTTTTTACGCCCAAGTCTTTGTTGCGCAACAAGGCTGCCACCAATGATTTGACGGAACTTTCCGAAGGCTCTTTCCGTACCGTGATCGACGACGAGAACGCTTTGCCTGAAGCCGTGCGCCGCATTGTCTTTTGTTCGGGACGTGTTTATTACGACCTGGTGCGCCGTCGTGCTGAAATCAACGAAGAGGCTCAGAAGCATTACGCGATCGTACGCATGGAACAGCTCTATCCGTTCCCGCACAAGCAGGTTAAGTCTGTCATTGACCGTTACCCCGACGCCGGTGAGATTGTCTGGTGTCAGGACGAACCGCAGAATCAAGGCGTTTGGAATTACGCCAAGACGCGCATTCTCATGAACATGCGCCCAGGTATGCGGTTAGCCTATGCCGGTCGCCCTGAAAGCCCGTCGCCCGCGGTGGGCTACAGTGCTCGCCACGCGCAGCAGCTCAAGGATCTACAGGATGCGGCTTTTGCCCCGATCAAAGGTTTTGTGCTGACTGCCTAAAGCAAAGCCCACACAGAAAGAATAAAAACACACACAGAGAACACAGCTATGAATACCGTACAAGTGAAAGTCCCCGAACTCTCCGAATCCGTGAGCGAAGCGACGCTTCTGGAATGGAAGCGCAAGCCGGGCGACATCGTAGCCGCCGATGAAATTCTCATTGAGATCGAAACCGACAAGGTGGTGCTGGAAGTGCCGTCGCCTGCGGCAGGCCAGCTTGCTGAAATTCGAGCGCAAAACGGTCAGACGGTTGTTTCGGGCGAAGTGATCGCCGTGATTGATACCGATGCTTCCGTGAGCGCTTCAGCTTCTACCGACTCGAGCAGAGCTCCGTCTCCTGCACCGGTAGAGGAAACCATTGCCGAACCGCGTGTCATGCCGTCAGCAGCCGCCGTTCTTGCCGCTGCCGGCATTGACGCCAAGACCGTGATCGGTACTGGACCGGGAAACCGTATTACCAAGGTTGATGCGCTTGCGGCAGCTGAACCTCCGGTTCAACCTCAGACTGCCAAACCTGCGCCGCGAGCGGTTTCGGCTTCGAGGTCTGCTGCGGCGCCTGCTCCTGCCGAACCGATCGCGCCCGATCCGTACGGTCGCAAGGAGGATCGAGTTCCGATGACGCGTCTGCGCCGCCGTGTGGCAGAGCGTTTGGTTCAGAGCCTTGCCGGTTCCGCGCAGCTCACCACCTTCAACGAAGTGGACATGAGCGCGGTCATCGCGCTGCGTGCCCGATACAAGGAAAAGTTCGAGAGACGCCACGGCATCAAGTTGGGTTTCATGTCGTTCTTTGTCAAGGCCGCCGTTTATGCGCTCGAAAAGTTCCCTGTTCTGAACGCTTCGATCGACGGCACCGACATCATCTACCACAGCTATTTTGACATTGGCGTTGCCGTCGGTACGGAGCGCGGTCTGGTGGTTCCCGTGGTGCGAAACGCTGATCAGAAAACATTTGCCGAAATAGAACTTGAAATTGCCGACTTTGCCAAGCGTGCTCAGGCGGGCAAGCTGTTGATCGAAGAACTTTCCGGCGGCACGTTTACCGTGAGCAACGGCGGCGTTTTCGGCTCGATGCTTTCCACTCCCATCATCAATCCGCCTCAGTCTGCCATTCTGGGCATTCATGCCACCAAGGAGCGCCCTGTCGTGGTCAACGGCGAAATCGTCATTCGTCCCATGAACTATCTGGCACTTTCCTACGATCATCGCCTCATCGACGGACGCGAAGCCGTGCTGGGGCTCGGTGCCATGAAGGCGGCGCTCGAAGATCCCGCCGTGATGCTTTTGGACATTTGAGAAAAGGAAAAAACGCGATGGACGAACTCTATGACGTGGCGGTGATCGGTGCGGGCCCCGGAGGTTATGCCGCAGCGGTTCGTGCCGGCGAACTCGGATTAAAGACGGTCTGTTTTGATCCGATGGCCAATCCCGATGACGGTGAACTCGGCGCGCTCGGCGGCACCTGCGCCAATGTCGGCTGTGTGCCGAGCAAGGCGCTTCTGGCCGCAAGTCTGGCCTATGCAAAGGTCAGGAAAGGCTCGGCAGCGTTCGGCTTGAAGCCCGTGACCCCCGACTTGGACTTTGAGCAGATGCAGCGACACCGAGCCAAGGCTGTAAAGGATTCCAACCGCGGCGTTGCCATGCTTTTTAAGAAAGCGGGCGTTGAGTTCGTTGCCGAAAAAGTCGTTTTTCGCGCAAAGACGCAGACTGGTTGGGAACTTGAGACGGCAGGCGGTCAACGACTGCAGGCCAAACACGTGATCGTTGCCTGCGGCACCAAGTCTCGCACCTTGCCGGGGCTTCAGTTTGACGAAGAAGTGGTGTGTTCCAATAGCGGCGCTTTGGCATTTAAGGAGCCTCCGAAGAGTCTCGGCATTATCGGTGCCGGCGTGATCGGGCTTGAACTCGGAAGCGTCTGGTCTCGCTTGGGCAGTGCCGTGACCGTTTTCGACATGGCGGCCGACGTTTTGTCCTTTGCCGGAAAGATGGTTAGTGAAGCTGCCCGCAAGATGCTCTCCGAACAGGGACTACAGTTTGAGCTCGGCGTGCTCATTGTTGAGGTGCAGCGTTGCGCAGAAGGCGTCAACGTCACGTTCGAGCGCGACGGCGTCAAGGAAACGCGCACTTTTGAAAAGCTTCTCGTGGCAATCGGCAGAAGTTCCGCTGTCGAAGGCATCAATCCTCAGGCGGTAGGCTTGGCCGTGAATCCCGCAGGCATTGTTGAGACCGATGATCAGTGCCGTACCAATTTGCCCGATGTGTGGGCCGTCGGAGACATCGTCAAGGGGCCGCAGCTCGCGCATAAGGCTTCCGACGAAGGTCGCGCCGTGGCCGAGCGCATCGCCGGCGGCGTGCGTCCTGCGCATGTCGCGCCGGTGCCTTCCGTCGTCTATACGCATCCTGAGTTTGCCTGGGTCGGATTGAGCAAAGACGCTGCGCAAGAAGCCGGAATGGCCGTTCGCACGGGCAAAGCCGCTTTTGCGCATAACGCCATGGCGAGAGCCTGTGATGAAACGGCTGGTTTTGTCGAACTGGTCTGCGAAGAATCAACCGGACGCCTAGTGGGTGCTCAGGTTGTGGGCGCTGCTGCCGGAGACCTCGTGTCTGCCCTGGCGCAGGCCATTGCGTTTGGGGCGACCGACGAGGATCTGTCGCTTGTTATCTGGCCGCACCCCGGCATGTCCGAAACGATTCAGGATGCGGCCTTTGCCAGTCTGCGCGTTTCCGAGAAGAGGCGAAAATAAGCAAAAGCGCCTAGTCGGGGCTATTATTTCGATCCGTTAAGGTGCGGCAAAGGCGGCTGTAGGCACTTGCGGCACATCCGAATTTTGCTTGGACACCCATAACGGAGGAAGTGTCGTGGCTGAAGAAAAATCAGTAAAACTCGTGTTTTCCGACGGTTCGCCGGAAGTTAGCCTGCCGGTTTTGCCCGGCTCCGTCGGTCCGGAAGTCATCGACATTTCGACGCTCTACAAGAAGACGGGAAAGTTCACATACGACCCGGGATTCATGAGCACGGCCTCCTGCAAGAGCGCCATTACGTACATTGACGGCGCGGCGGGCAAATTGCTCTATCGCGGCTATCCGATCGAGGAGCTCGCCCTCAACTGCGACTACCTTGAAGTCTGTTATTTGCTTCTCAAAGGCGAATTGCCCAACGCGAAAGAAAAGGAAGACTTCGAGTACCTCGTGATGCACCACACGCTCATTCACGAGTCGATGCATCTCTTCCTGCAGGGGTTCCGCCGCGATGCACATCCGATGGCGGTTTTGACCGGTCTGATCGGAGCCATGTCCGCGTTCTATCCCAAGAGCTGCAACCTGCTCGATCCCGAGCAGCGAGCCATGGCTGCCGTGCAGCTCATCGGCAAGATGCCCGGTCTTGTCGCCATGACTTACAAGTATTCGGTGGGCGAACCCTACATTTATCCGCGCAACGATTTGTCCTATTCGGCCAACTTCATGCGCATGATGTTTGCGATTCCGTGTGAGGAATACAAGATCAACGATGTGCTCACGCGCGCCATCGACCGCATCTTCATTCTGCATGCTGACCATGAGCAGAACGCATCAACTTCGACCGTACGTCTGTGCGCAAGTTCCGGTACGAGTCCCTTTGCGGCCATTGCCGCGGGCGTAGCTTGTCTGTGGGGCCCTCAGCACGGCGGCGCCAACGAAGCGACGCTCTCGATGCTCTATCACATCCAGGAAGAGGGCGGCATCGCGAAAATCGGCGACTTCATTAAGAAGGTCAAGGATAAGTCGAGCGGCGTGCGCTTGATGGGGTTCGGGCACCGTGTCTACAAGAACTACGATCCTCGAGCCAAGCTCATGCGCGAAACTTGCTACGAAGTTCTCGATGAGCTCGGGTTGCATGATTCGCCCATCTTCAAGCTTGCCCTGGCCTTGGAAAAGATTGCGCTTGAAGACGAGTATTTCATTTCGCGCAATCTCTACCCGAACGTGGACTTCTATTCGGGCATCGTGCAAAAGGCGATCGGCATTCCGATGCCGCTCTTTACGGCTATCTTTGCCATGGCCCGCACCGTCGGCTGGTTTGCCCAGCTCAACGAGATGATCGATGATCCGGCCTTCCGCATCGGTCGACCCCGTCAACTCTTTACCGGTTGCACGGAGCGCCACGTCAAGCCGATCGAAGAGCGCTAAATTCGCACAACACAACGCCGCAGAGTTCTGCGGCGTTGTCGTTTGTGCAACCGAATCAGGCTGCGTTCATCAAGGCGTCAATCAACTCGTTTTCCACCTGCACAACGCCTTCGGGATTTTGCAGCGCCGGTCCGTCAATCAAAAATACGTCTTCGACGCGCTCATCGAGCGTGGAGATCTTGGCGGTGGCAAGGTTGATGCCGTGCCGTGCCAACACGACGGCGATGGCAAACAAAAGGCCGATACGGTCGTTGCAGGTGATGCGCAGCACCCAGCTGCGCTGACTCTCGTCGCGCTCAATTCCGACGATCGGGGTCACAGGGAAACTTCTGCCGCGGCGAGAGAGCTTTCCTTTTTTGGGTTCGGGTAGCGGCTTGGCCGAGCTGATGACGTTTGCAAGATTTTTTTCGATGCTTGCTCCGAGAGCTTTAAGATCGCGCCCGCGCTTATCCTGTACGAGGAATGTGTCCAGCGCCCAGCCGTGGACGGTCGTGTGAATGCGCGCGTCGAGAATCGAAAGACCTTCGCGCTCGAAAAAAGCCACCACGCGGGCAAAGAGATCTTTTTGGTCGTGCGTGTAGACAAGTACCTTGCAGACGTTGCCCTTGCGGCGCGCACGGCACTTGACGACGGGGTTGTGCGAGCGGGAGCATCCGGCGAGTTCCACCGTGTGCCAGGCGATGTCCTGGGGCGAATGGCGAAGGAAGTAGACGATGTTGAGTTCCTTCCAGAAAGCGTCTCTCACATCTTCGGTCATGCCGGTCTGCGCGATCAGTTCGCAGGCCTTCTTGCGGTGTTCATCGAAAATGCCCGCCCGCGTTTTGGGTTCGCCACCTGCTTCCAGGCACAGCAATGTGCTGTGGTAGAGATCCGTGAGAAGCTGATACTTCCATGCGTTCCAGACCTTGGGACTGGTGGCGCGGATGTCGCAGACGGTCAAAAGATACAGACCGTCGAGTCGCTCCTTGTTGCCGACCTTTGAGGCAAAGCGTTCGACCACCTCCGGATTGGTGATGTCTTCGCGCTGTGCAACCGTGCTCATCAGGAGGTGCTGCGCCACCAGAAACTCCATGTAATCAGCGTCTTGCGGATTGATTCCGAAGTTGGCGGCAAAAGCTTTGACTTCCTTGGCGCCAAGCTCGGAGTGGCTTCCTCCGCGACCTTTGGCAATATCGTGAAAAAGTCCGGCAAGTGTCAGACGCCAGGGCTTTTCAATGTCGTTCATGATCTGCGAGCACAAGGGGTATTCGTGCGCGTAGGAAGAGTGCGACAGGCGGCGGAGATATTTGACGACGCCGAGCGTGTGCTGATCGACCGTGTAAATGTGAAAAAGATCGTGTTGCATCTGTCCGACGATGCGTCGCCAGACGGGCAGGAAGCGTCCGAGAATGCCCCATGTGTTGAGGTTCTTTAGAAAATGATAGGGACCGTAGCGCAGTTTGACCGTATCGAGAAAGAGCTTTTTGTTGATCGGGTTGCTTCGAAATTCCGTGTCGATCGAGGAGCGTTCGTGCCAGAGCGCTCGCAGCAGATTCGTCGACATGCGCTTGAACTCCCGATGCAAGGCAAAGAGCACGAAAGCTCGGATCATATTTGTCGAGTCTTTGCGAAAGTCGTCTCGGCTTTTGATGTCGAGAATGTCTCCGCGGGCGATGAAGACATTGTCGATGCTCTTCACAAAACGCGGCGCGGCCTGCCGGAAAAGCTTTTCGGTGATGGCAGCCACCAGGATCTGCGTGAGCTGAACGATGTTCTTAGCGTTGAGATAGAAGCGCTTCATGAGTGCTTCGCTCGGAAGCAGCGCCCCTTTGGGTTTGTAGCCGGCGTTTTTTGCGAGCGCTGTCTGCACGTCGAAAATCAGACGGTCTTCATGGCGGCCGCAGATGAGATGCAGGCGGATGCGCAGTTCTCGCAGAAAGTGCGTGCATTGCGTGAAGTGATAGGCCTCGGTGCCGGTGATGAGTCCTGCCTGAGCCATTTCTTTCCAGGATGTGCCGTAACCGGCGGCTTTGGCGTACCACAGAAACACCTGCAGGTCGCGCAGACCGCCCAAACCTTCCTTGATGTTGGGTTCGAGGGCATAGGGAGTGTCGCCGTATTTTTGGTGACGCTGCCGCATTTCGAGCATTTTGCTGCGAAAAAACATGCGGCTGTCGAGTTCCTGCAAAAAAGTGTCGTGGGTGTCCTTAAAAAGAGCTTTGTTTCCGTAGATCCATCGCGCCTCCAAAAAGGCGGTTGCCGCCGTGATGTCGGAGGCGGTGATTTTGAGCGTTTCGGCTTTGGTTCGGACATTGGTGCCGACCGTCAGTCCCAGGCTCCAGAGCAATGTGACGAACTCCGCAATGGCGGTCTGATCGGCTTGCGAGAGGCCTTCGGGGGTGAGCACCGCCACGTCGATATCCGAGTACGGGAACATTTCTCTGCGGCCGTAGCCGCCGAGCGCGGCGATCGCGCAGGTGGGGGGAACTTTGGCAAACGCGGCGCAATCTTTGACGAATTTGTCGATGACGGCAGTATGGTGCCGCAAATAAAGTCCGACCTGGGGGTGCGCCGAAAAGTTTTGGGCAAGCTTTTCTCGGAGGTTGATGTACGGTTTGACGGAAAAGTTGCGTTCGGACGCCATGATGCGAGTTCCCACAATTCGTGACAAAGACAAATTCTAGAGTGTGCGCGGCCTTAGCAAAAGGAAACTAAAGGTTAGGCGGTCGTGCGAAGAGAAGTCGGTTCAGGCACACTTCGCCTTATTTTGATTCTGGGAAGGAAAAAAGATGATTAAGAAAGTGATCGCGGGCTTTTTGACGTTCGGTTTTGCGTTCAATGTCTGGGCCGATGTCAATGTCGAATCGATTCGCTACGAAGACTCCGCTGTCGTCGGTCAGACAACGCTGCAGCTCAACGGCGCAGGCTTGAGAAAGAAGGTGTTCTTCAAGGTATACGCAGCAGGCCTTTACGTGCCGCAGAAGGCTCAGACCGCCCAAGGCGTGCTTGAGCAAAACGGTGCTGCGCGCGTACGCCTGGGGCTGCTGCGTGACGTTTCTGCCAAGAGCTTTGTCTCGGCTTTGGAAGAAGGTCTGCAGGACAACACCGATGAGGCAACCCGCAAAGAAATCGCACCGGAACTTTCCAAGCTCATCAATGCGATGAATAAAATCGGCGACGTCAAGGAAGGCGACCTGGTGGACTTTGACTTCTCGGGCAAGACCACCTCGGTGCTTGTCAACGGCAAGCTTGTGGCCGACAACATTGGCGGTAAGAAGCTTTTTGACTCGGTCCTGCGAATCTGGCTGGGCGAAAACGCGATTGACGACAAGCTCAAAAAGAGCATGCTCGGTCTCTGACGAGCGAGAAGTCGGAAGCCAAAACGAAACGGGAGCAGTGTTGCAACTGCTCCCGTTTTCTGTCTTGTTTAGTCGAAGCTGGGCTTCTTCCAGCCTTTGACCCAGGTCGGCGGCTCGGGCATGCCCTTGGAAACGGTAAGAATGTCGTAACCGGTTTCGGTCACGACCACTTCAAGCTCCCACTGAGCCGACAGACTGCGGTCCTTGGTGACGACCGTCCAGCCGTCGTTGAGATCCATGATGTGGCGCTTGCCGGCGTTCACCATAGGTTCGACGGTAAAGATCATCCCCGGCTCGAATTTGGCCGTCGGCGTGCTGATGGGCACGTGGCAGACATGCGGTTCGCCGTGAAAAACACGACCGATGCCGTGGCCACCGTATTCGTGCACGATCGAAAGGCCCATGGGTTTGACGAAGTTGTGACATGCTATGCCGATGTCATTGAAGCACTTGCCCGGGCGCACCTCTTCGATGCCCGCCCACATACAGCCCCAGGTTGCATCCACAAGGCGTTTGCCGGCAATCGTGGGCTTGCCGATGATGAACATACGCGAGTTGTCACCGAAGAAGCCGTCCTTTTCAATGGTGACGTCAATGTTGACGATGTCGCCGTTTTTAAGAATCTTTTTCTCGCTCGGGATGCCGTGGCAGATCACGTTGTTGACGGAAATGCAGGTGGCTCGGGGGTAGGGAATGCCGTTGCCGCCCGGGTTGTACCCCAGACAGGCGGACTTTGCCTTGAGCACGTTGACCGTGTAGTCGAGCATGAGCTCATCGAGCGCCAGGGTACTCACGCCGGCCTTGACGTGAGGCGTGATGAAGTCAAGAAGATCGGCCGCTTCGGAGCCGACGCGGCGCATCGCCTCGATTTCTTCGGGAGTGTGGATCGTAATCTTTGCCATGGTGATTCTTTAAGCGGCCAGTGCCGCTTTCCTCGTTATTTTTGACTTATTTGGTGCGGGTCCAGCCGTAGGGCAGGGGCAGACGGTGCAGTGTTGCCGCTGTTGTATCGAGCGCAGCTTCGCTTTGAGCCGTCTCGGTAGAAACTTCTGCCAGAAGGAGAGTACGGTCGGCAAGCTTGGCGCCGTAGAGCACCGTTGCCACGGCTTGGCCCTGATCATCCGTCAAATCGGTACCGGGCGCGAGTTCAAGCGGATCGTTGGCCGCAAGCAAAACGGTACGGCGGTTCGTCTTGCCGATGTGCTCGATGCGGCTAACCACTTCCTGGCCGGTGTAGCAGCCCTTATTAAAGGAGATGCCTCCGATGAGATCCAAATTGACGGCGTGCGGCGTGAAGCGCTCGGCTGTATCGCCAAACACCCAAGATTGACCGGCAGCGGCGCAGGCGGCCCACCAGAGGGGTTCCGAGCCGGCGCAAGTCGTTCCTTTCGGAACAATTGCCAGCCCCAGACCGCTCGGCAGTGCCGCGGCAATGCGCGCCTGCGGCAGAGCGCAGGGCAATTCGAAAACAAGCGCACCGTCGCCGAGATTTGTGGGAGCCGAGCCGACAAAACCCGCCACTTCACGATCCGCAGCACGCTCGATCGTCACCTTGCTGCGCAGCACGTACATCTTGAGACGCTTGACGAGATAGTCGGCGTTGGAGGCCGCTACGATCATGCCGATGGTGTCGCCTTCCTGGAACAGGCGCGGCGTAGCCAACAGTCGGCCCTTGGGCGAGCAGTAACCGGCCGGCATGAGCTCGTTGCCGAGCTTGGTGACGTCATTGGTGAGCTGACCTTGTAAAAAAGTGAAACGATCTGCGCCGGAAACGGTAATGAGCGCAAGAGAGCTTAGGCAGGAAAGCGTTCCTACCGTAGAATTCGCATCAGTCATTTAGATTCGCAAACTGTGGTTTGAAACGGCGCATCTCCGCAGAAAGGAGGAGAACGGCGCCCTTTTGCTTTGTGCGCGTATTGTACTCGAGCTCCTCGTTTTCTCTGAAGCATGCACGGTCGACATGACGCCGCGTGCTGGCCTGATTCGATAGCTAAAACGCGCGATGCCCTGGTTTTCTTCGGCGAATCTGCCGATTCCATTTCTGAGAGACGATCCGCGTGAGTTCCGAGACTGACAATAAAAACCTTGAAAAGGCGCCCGAGGCCGGCGCCGGCTCCGAGAAGCCTTCTGAAAAACCGGCTCGAAAGCCCCGTAAATCAAATGCGGAAAAGAAAGCTCCTCGCGCGCGTAAGACGACCGGCGTGAAAAAGGCTGCCGCGCCTCGCAAGACGTCGCGCAAAACGAAGGTGGCGCAGCAGCCGTCGAGCGAAACTCCGGCTGAGCCCAAGACGCAGAAAGTTTCTATTCAAGAAGTTGAGTCTCCTGTCTACGAGACGCCTGAAATAAAGACAAGCGTCAAAGCAAACACCGTTATGACGCAAGTCTCGGAACCGACTGTGACTTTGTCCGAGCCGGTGGCTTCCATTGAAACTAAACAGCCGGTCTATGCGCCGGCAGTCTCCGCTCAAAGCGAACGGGGTGTTGTCGAGACGCCGACTGCGGTGACTCAGGAGCCAGTTTCGGTGCCTTCTGCGACGGAAGCGTCGGTAAAGCGGGAAACCAAGCAAGCACAGTCTGATCAAGAACTGTCTGTGCCCGTAAGAGAAGACGAAGTCGAAATACCGGCGGCCAGGGCTCAGCAAGAAAAAGCGCCGCAAGAGCAGGCAAAAGATTCTGAACAAGTCGTGGAGCCGCTCGAAAAGACCGAGAAAAAGGAGCAGGCGAGCGCGTCGAAATCGGACCAGACTCAGGACGAAACACACGTCGAGAAGTCTTTGTCGGAATCGGACGAAACCGATGCTGTCGATTCCAAGACCAAGGAAACGACTGAAAACCCGCTGCTGCCGCAGATATGCAAGAGCCTCTGGGCCAAGCTGGCGGTGGTGCTCGTCGTCGTGGCGCTGTGCTGCACATTGCCGTATTGGTGGTACTTCAAACGCTCGGTCGATTTGCCCGAAGGCGTCAGTTACGTTGATGTGACGGTCCCGACGGGAGCTTCAGGTCGCGCAATTGCCAACCGCATTGCGCAGGCGGGCATCGGCGTTTCGCCCGATACGCTAATCGGCCTGTTGCGCGTGCAGGGAACGGCGCTTTCGATTCATGCCGGTCGTTATCGTTTTACGCCGGGGATGACACTTGCGGACATTGTTGACAAACTGCAACGTTCGGATGTGGAGAAGTTTTCTTTCCGCATTGCCGACGGCATGCCGCTGTGGGAATTGAGAAAGGCGGTGACGGCGCTGCCCGACATCGAAATCAAGACGGCCGGCATGTCGGACATGCAGTTGCGATCGGTGCTGGGCATACAGGAGCCCCACTTGGAAGGCGTGTTTGCGCCCGAAACCTACAGCTTTCGCACGGGGTTGACCGACATCGACGTGTACCGCGCGGCTTACCGTGAACAGATGCGCATTCTCAATGATGAGTGGGAGAAGAAAAGCCCGCTTGCTGCGGTCAAAACTAAGTACGAAGCTCTGATCTTGGCAAGCATCATCGAAAAGGAAACGTCAATGCGCGCTGACCGGGCGCTTGTGAGTTCAGTGTTCAACAACCGCTTGCGCTTGCGCATGCCGCTGCAGACCGATCCCACGATCATTTACGGCATCGGCGAGAGCTTTGACGGCAACCTTAAGCGACGCGACTTGCAGCAGCCGGGGCCCTACAATACCTACCTCAATGCGGGACTGCCTCCGACGCCCATTTCGATGCCTTCGGCGGCATCCATTCATGCCGCTTTGAATCCGCAGGACACGAAGTTCTTGTATTTTGTGGCGCGCGGAGACGGCACGACGCATTTTTCCAAGACGCTGACGGAACACAACCGCGCGGTCGAAAAATATCAAAAAGCGCCGGCTCGCAAGGCCCGCGCCTTACAAAAGCGTCAGAAAGACGCACGATGAGACATCATGGTACGAGGAAAATTCATCACTTTTGAAGGAATCGACGGCGCGGGGAAAACCACCCAGATTGAGGCGTTGCATCGCTTTCTGCTTGATCACGGCATCGAAGTCGTCCGTACCCGCGAACCAGGCGGTACGCCGCTTGGCGAAAAGATCCGAGCTATGCTGCTAAACGATGAAATGGACGTGACGGCCGAGACGTTGCTCTTTTTTGCCTCGCGCGCGCAGCATATCCGCGACGTGATTCTTCCTGCGCTTGAGCGTGGCGCCTGGGTGCTCTCCGATCGCTTTACGGATGCCACCTACGCATATCAGGTGGGCGCCAAGGGTTATGAGGCCGAGTACGTTTTGCAGCTGGAAGCCATCGTTCAAAAGGGGTTTCAGCCCAACAAAACGGTGCTTTTCGATTTGGATCCACAGACAGCGGCTCGCCGTCTGGCGCTTTCGCGCACGGCCGATCGCTTCGAGACGCAGGACTGCGACTTCTTCACGCGTGTGCGCAAAGCCTATCTGGCCCGCGCCGCAGCTTCTCCGGAGCGCTTCTTTGTTCTGGATGCGGGGCAAACGCCGGAGGCGATCACCGCTCAGCTTCTTGATGAAGCAAAAGGATGGCTTTAATGTCTATCAAGCTTTATCCCTGGCAGGATGCGCTTGAAAAGGCGCTGCTCGACCTAAGGGACAGATTGCCCAACGGGCTTCTTGTCTATGGTCCCCGCGGAGCGGGAATTTTTGATCTGGTGCAGGCCTTTGCAAAGTCGCTTTTATGCACGCAGCCAGCCGCCGACGGCACGCCCTGCGGACGTTGCCACGGCTGTCATCTGGTTCGTGCAGGAACACACCCCGACATTCGCTACGTGGTAAGCGAAGCCGAAAGTCTGCCGAGAGAAATTCCGTTTGTGCCGCCCGATACTGCCGCGAGCGATCGTAAGACCGTCTATCGCGAAATCCTGATTCACCAAACGCGAGCGCTCACTGATTTTTTAAATCTCAAGAGTCATGAAGGCGGCGTTCGCATCGTTCTGGTTTATCCGGCCGATCGAATTCGTGCCGAAGCCGCCGCCTCGCTTTTAAAGAGCCTTGAGGAGCCGCCGGAAAACACCGTCTTCATGCTCGTTGCCGATGAAATTGACCGCGTACTGCCGACGATTCGTTCCCGCTGCCGTCTGATTCGCGCCGGAGCACCCACTCGCGAGCAGGCGCTCGAATGGCTTAAGAGTCAGGGCGTGCAGGATGCAGAGCGCAAGTTGACCGAAGCCGGCGGAATGCCGCTTGCTGTGTTTGACGAAGACGCTCGCTTTCGGCTTGCCGATGAGACGCGTGAACGTTTTCTGGCCTATCTGAGACTTGGTCATGCGGCGCCGCCCGCGCAGGCTCTTTCCGTAGCAGACAAGGACGTGACGCTTTCGGCCGCTGCGCTTTTCCTGTCACGCTGGGGCTGGGATTTGGCAAGCGCCAAAGTGGGTTGTGAGCCACAGTACTTCCCTGAATTTGCAGAAGAAATTAAGACTATCGCACAGGCGGCCAATCCGACGGGACTCTATACTTGGATCAATTCGGTTCGGGACATCCGACGTGTTTCCGAGCATCCGCTCAATGCCAAGACAATGATTGAAGCGCTTCTGATTTCCTACGCGCGCAATATTTGAGATTTACGATACGAATGACCACGCAAAAATCAAAAACAACGGTTGCCACGTTCGGCGCCATGAAGGCTGAAGGCAAACGCATTTCAATGCTCACGTGCTACGACTACACCACGGCGCGTCTGATTGAAGAAAGTTCGGTCAATGCGATTCTCGTGGGCGACAGCCTCGGCAATGTCATGCTGGGCTATCCGGATACGCTTGCCGTTACGGTTGATGACATGATCACCTACGGTGCAGCCGTTGTGCGCGGCGTGAAAAATACGATGGTCGTGGTTGATATGCCTTTTATGAGCTATCAGGTTACGATCGAAGAGGCCGTGCGCAATGCGGGGCGTATTCTCAAAGAAACGCATTGCAATGCCGTTAAGCTCGAAGGTGGCCAATCCATCCGCGAAACAATCGCAAGGATTGTGGCGGCAGGTATTCCCGTGATGGGACATGTCGGCATGACGCCGCAGTCGGTCATGCAGTACGGCGGTTTTAAGGTTCAGGGCAGGGGCGATGAAGCGGCCGAACGAGTCTTTCAGGACGCACTGGCCGTGCAGGAAGCAGGTGCTTTTGCGGTTGTACTCGAATGCGTGCCTGCGGGACTTGCGTCCGAAATCACGCAAACGCTGCATATCCCGACGATCGGCATCGGTGCGGGCGTGGACTGCGACGGGCAGGTGCTCGTGACGCAGGATATGCTGGGTCAGTACTGCGACTACGGTCCGAAGTTTGTTCGCCGTTTTGCACAGGTGGGTGATACGATGCGCGCAGCATTCAATGCCTACGATGAAGCCGTCAAAGGCGGAGAGTTTCCGTCGGAAAAAGAGACTTTTTCCTGAAGATAACCGCTTCTGTTAATAATTGCTGCTAAAGATAATTTAAATCCGCTGAATCGGATCAAAAAATGGAACTCATGATTTTGTCCAAGCCTGCTCAGGTGCAGGCGCAAGTGATCGCTTGGAAGCGACAGGGATTGACGATCGGTCTGGTGCCGACGATGGGATATTTACATGAAGGTCATGCAAGTCTGATTCGTCGGGCTGCAGCCGAATGTGACCGTGTGGTGGTGTCGGTATTCGTCAATCCCACGCAGTTCGGCCCGAACGAAGATCTGGAATCCTATCCGCGCGACATTGATCACGATACGGCTCTTATCAAAGAGTGCGGCGGAAATCTGGTTTTTGCTCCGCAACCGGCAGATATGTACGGCGAAGGAACCCGCACATGGGTAACGGTCGAAGGTCTGACGAAAGAATTGTGCGGCCGCAGTCGTCCGATTCATTTCCGCGGTGTTGCAACCGTGGTTTGTAAGCTCATGAACATTGCTCTGCCAGATCGTGCGTATTTCGGCCAGAAAGATGCGCAGCAGCTTGCCGTAATTCGGCAGATGGTTTCGGACCTCAATATGCCCGTGAAGGTCGTCGGTTGCCCGATCGTACGCGAAGCCGATGGACTGGCGAAGTCAAGCCGCAATACGTATTTGAATGAGCAGGAACGCGCTGCCGCGCTGGTGCTCTCCCGCTCGCTTGCCAAAGGCCGCAAGCTGCTTGAAGACGGATCAACCGACGCGGATCAGGTGATGGCCCGCATTGAGGAAGTTATCAAAAGCGAACCCTTGGCCCGCATTGACTATGTTCAGGCGGTAAACGCCGACACGATCGAACCGGTGCATAAGGTTGAGGGTACGGTGCTGTTTGCCATTGCCGTTTATATCGGCAAGACGCGCTTGATTGACAATTTCTACTGGACTGCCGAAGAAAGCCATGCAAATTGAGATGCTCAAGGCGAAAATTCATCGCGCCACCGTCACGCAGGCCGAACTCAACTACGTCGGATCGATTACTATCGACAGCGATCTTCTGAAGGCAAGCGGCATTTGTGAGTACGAAAAAGTCGACATCGTCAACATCAACAACGGCGAGCGATTTACGACATATACCATTGCCGGTGAAGCCGGCAGCGGTGTCATTTGTCTCAACGGCGCTGCCGCTCGCTGCGCCTGTACGGGCGACAAAGTGATCATCATGAGTTACTGCACGTTGACTCCTGAAGAAGCTCGCGAGCACAAGCCGACGGTGCTTTTTGTTGATGAGCAAAACAAACTGGCTCGACTTGCTCATTATGAAAAACACGGATGTCTGGAAAACTAAACCGGTAATCCCGCCTAAAATGGAGCACCCTGCAGACGAACTGCAGATTGTTGTGAATTTGTCAGACCAAGCACTTCTCTTTCAGAGGGTCCAGTAAAAATGTCGAAGTCGCACCTGCTTCCGATTTTTTCGCCGCTTCCCGTGTGTTTCCAAAAAGGGGAGGGCGTATGGCTCACCGACACGCAAGGCAACGTCTATCTTGATGGCTTTGCGGGAATCGCCGTTAATGCCGTGGGGCACAATCATCCCCGATTGGTATCGGCGCTTCAAAAGCAGGTGTCCGAGCTGATTCATGTCTCGAACTATTTCCGCATTGACCTGCAGGAAGAGGTTGCCGCCAAGCTCTGCGAAAAAAGCGGCCTGCGCGGTTGCTTCTTCTGCAATTCCGGCCTGGAAGCCAATGAAGCCGCCATCAAGCTTGCACGCAAATACGGGCATCTCAAGGGCTTCAACGAGCCCAAGATCATTGTGTTTGACCATGCGTTCCACGGTCGTTCGATCGCGACGCTCTCGGCAACGGGCAACCCCAACGTGCGCCGAGATTTCGCGCCGTATCTGCCGGACTTTATCCGTGTGCCCGCAGGCGACGTCGAGATGATTGAAAAACTGGCGACCACGACGCAGGGTATCTGTGCCGTCATGTTTGAACCCGTGCAGGGCGAAGGCGGCATTATTCCGATTCCGGATGAAACGATGCGTGCTATTCGCGAGCTTTGCGATCGCCACGATTGGCTGATGATTCTTGATGAAGTGCAAAGCGGTATCGGCCGCACGGGCAAATGGTTTGCATATCAGCATTCCGGTATCGTTCCGGATGTGATGACGCTAGCCAAGGCCTTGGGCGGTGGCGTTCCCGTGGGCGCTCTCGTCTGCGGCGAAAAGGCTTATGGAGTGTTTGCCCCGGGCAATCACGGCTCGACCTTCGGCGGCAATCCGCTGGCAATGCGCGCTGCGACGACGGTGCTTCAGATCATCGAAGATGAGCGGCTGGTGAGCAATGCCGAAAAGATGGGGCAGTATTTGCAGGAAGGGTTCCGCAAGGCACTGAAGGGTGTGCCCGGCTTTGTTGAAGTGCGCGGCCGTGGCCTGATGATCGGTATTGCCCTCGATCGTCCGGCTCATCAGTGTTTGGCCATCGGCTTGAAGCACCGTGTACTTTTCTCTGTGACCGCAGGAAACATCATCCGCATCGTGCCTGCGTTGAATATCGCACGACGCGAAGCTGACGAGCTCATCGAGCGTGTCACCGCTGTCGTGAAGGAATTCACCGCCGCTACCGCTAAGTAATGAGAGACAGCGATGGATAACGAAAAATTCAAGAAAATTTTGGAAATTGTGGTGCGTGTTGCCGGAGCAGCCGTGCTGATCTACTTCCTCTACAACATCATTCTCACGCAGCACGAATATTTCAGCTGACTTTAGGTGAGAGCGGCCGCTGGCAGAAATGTCAGCGGCTTTGTTTTGTTGGCACAGTTTCAGAACTCTGCATTTGGACGCCCGCAAGACCCGGCTGGAAACGGTGCGCAATCGTGATAGGCTGAACCGCTGCCGTCTTCGGCTCTGGTGTCCATGACGTGGCCGCAACGGTACGGAAATATCCATTGGACAAAGGCTACGCCAGTCTTGAATAGGACTTAGAAAGCGGCTTGGGCCTGAAATTTTTGGCTAGGGAGATTGTGCCAAAGAAAGGCGAAGTGAAAGAGTGAATCGAATTGGCGGAAGCGGTTTGGATGCTAACTCATTGATTTGCAAGATTTTTTAGAAATTTGCGATCTGTCCATCATCCCACTCAGGATAAAATTAGACAAGGAAAGATCACGATTTTTTGACGAAGATCAATTCTATTGCATGACGCAGAATCAAAAGCAGTTTGAGCGTATGGCAAGGTAACTGTTGACGGAGCCGTGTTTTTTCAAGGACTACTCTAGAGAGATGGAGTTGATCTGTGACGTAAGGGTATTTCGTGTGTTCAGTGGCTTTACTTTGTCGGAGCAAAGCGATTTTGGCACTCCTTTTCTCTCGGGCTCTTACACCTAATTCACTTGCCGAAAGGTACAAAACTAGAGGGTGGCGTGGCGCTGGCATGGAGCGCATCTTCACGCTGTGGACCTCCATCATCACGCCCGAAAACGTTGAAATCAGCCTAGATAGCGCCGCTTCCGACTCGCTTGGTCGCATGGGCGTCATGGGCGATGTGAATCATCACTAGTGGGCTCCTTTTCTCCATCCTAGACGACGCCTTCTAGTTCGCTACGGAGAAGGCAAGCAACAGCGATAACCCTATCAACAATTGTTCCACGACTGATTTGGGCATGTCGCAGTTCCTTACTGACGGGATCCGCAAGACGAGGCAGACTCCGTCGACGATCACAATGAACCAAGGCACCTTGGGCGGCTTTTTTGTGGCACGGCATATCGACTTGTCGTTAGGTACAAAATCGAAGTGACAAAAGCACCGCAGCCCTAAATCCAAATTTATGCCCTTCTCAGCAACCATGCTGAGAAGGGCCTTGATCAGGCGAGAGCTTCCGATCTAGGCGATCGTTCTCTCAATGCAATAGCGTTGTCAGAACACGTACCGCATGCCAACCGAGTAGCGGTAGTCGTCCTGATAATCATCGCCGTTAGCACGCGAGAGCGAGCCGTAGACACCGAGAGCATCGGTAGCGTTGATCTGGAAGCCGACGCCGTAGCTTATCCACGTGCCGTCGAGCTCGGAATTGAACGAGCGGCGAGTGCCGCCCTCAGGCGTCGCGTCAAAGTCATTGTCCCCCAAGAACTCGTGATTGACAGAAGCTTGGACATAGAAAGTCCCGGCCTTCTCCGGGAAGGCGGCACCGAACCGTGCACCAATGCGTCCGACAAGAGACTGGAAGTCGTCCTGCTCAACCTTCACGCGGTTGGGCGTTGACGTCGTGAAGTCGTCGCCAAGAACATACCCGTAGGAAAGTTCAGCCTGGGGCTCGACGAAGAACGTCTGAGAGAGATCCCAGTGATAGCCCGCTTCAAGAGAGAGGCCGAAGGCGGTGTTGTCATAGGAGCCGTCGAAGAGCTTGCCCGTTCCAGAAGACGCCTTGATGTCGGTGGACATCCGGCCGATGCGGCCGATAACGTCGAGGTAGCCGCCGCAATCAAAGAAGCCGCTCGCGTAGGCAGCGAGGCTGTAGGTTTCGCCGTCCGCTGCGCCGTTCGAGATGTCGCCGTCCATGCTTGTGTACGAGAACGCTCCGCCGATAATCCAGTTGCCGACGGTCGCGTCGCTGCCCACCTGGATCGTGTTGGTCTTGACATCGGTCGTAACGTTGTCCGTGACCTTGGTGTCCGCGCCGTAGACGCGTGCCCACGCGCCGGCCGTGCCGAGGTTGCTACGCACCTCTCCGAGACGATCGCTCAGGTGGTTGGTCTCGTAGCGCCACTGCACGAGCGTCGCATTGCTGAACTGCTTCAAAGCCGTCATCGTGCGGCTTTCCTGAGCGGCGGAGTAGATCTGATTGCCATTCGAATCGAAGATCGCGCTGCCTTCGCCGTTGACGAGATCGTCAAGCGTCTTGACGGTGTAGTTCGATGTGGAGCTCTCGATCTTCCCTGCGCCGGCTTCGAGAGCTTCCTGAGTGGAACCGTAGCTGTCGCCGTCCGCCACAATGTAGTTCAGGTTGTCAGATTCATTCTTCGTAATCAAGACGCCCGTTCCATCAGCCGTGACCGACTCGATTGTGTTGCCGGAACCGGTGAGCGTACCAATGATCGTTGAACCGCCATCCTCGTTGCGGATGACCGCGTTCGTGCCGTCGACTGCTCCGATATTGAGTCCCTCAAAAGGCGGAGTCGGTTCTCCGCCATGAGTTGCGGCACTGTTGATGAAGGTTGCGCTGTCCCCGAGCGTCAAAGAGTCAATCTCTGCCGTGGAGCTGAATTCGTTGAAAGTCCCGGCGTTCTCCATCTTCACCACGGAATTGTCAGCCGCCGTAATGGAACCGATGTCGAGAGAAGAGTTCTTGCCGTCGGCATACGTCTCGATGCGGGCATAGCCGTTGACTTCAATTTCATTGATCTGAAGGTTGCTGTAGGCTTGGAAGTAGGAGTTTTCGTTCGTGTTGAGCACGACTCGATCAAGCTTGAGACCGTCCGAGCCATTGCGCATCTGAACCCTCGCCCCACCGTTGAGCACCAAGTCCTGACCTATCGTGAGATCATCGCTGTCCACAATAAAGGTCGCTTTATCCTCCAGCGTCAGATCCTTCTTAACATCCAGAGCTCCGTAGAGCGCTGTCATGCCTAGAGCCGAGAAACTCTCCGCATCCAAATTCACGCGGATTTCCTGATAACTAGCGACGAGGTTGGCTTTGCCAGTCACACTTACATCCCCATTTACATCCGCACCGCTGCCGAGATTGTCACCAAAGAACGCGTCACCAGAGACATTCAGTGAGGCCCCTTCCTTAACGTTCACCCGTTGCACGGCCTGTTCGGCAGTGCCGAGCTTGTCGACGTTCATCGTTGAGTTCTCATTGACAGTGAGCGATCCGGCAATGTCAAAGTCTTTGACATCCAAGTCACCCGTGATCCAGGCGTCTGACGTCACGGCAAGGTGATCCAAATGGCTCACGCCGGAATCATCCTTGTTGATCGTCCCTTTGTTTGTAAAAGAAACGGCCGTCAAGTCGGACGAAGTGATCGTCACGTCGCCGGCGTTGTCGAATTTAGTAAGTGCATCGCCCGTTCTGGCAGTGAGTGAGTTCACGGAAAGCGAGCTTCCCGTATTGACGGTCACCGTATCGGTTTGCGCTACCCCTGTTACGGTAATGGCGGAATTTTCGCCCGATGCATAAAGCCGGTTGACATTTGCCGATCCGACAGTTACCGTGCCGCCTGCTTCAGCCTGAATGCCTTCCGCTTTGACAGCACCCTGAATAATAACGGCCCCTTCAGTCCGCGCTCCGACATACTTACCGATATTCACATCGCCAGTGACGTTGATCGTGCCGGCCTCGGCAGACACATAACCGTTGCCAGAGAAACTGCCGATGCTGACGGACGCATCAGCATCCTGAAGTCGGAAACCCACTTCAACATTGAGATTACTCTGGAAGGTAACCGATGTTTCCGTATCGACATTGCCGATTCTCATCGACTTAACATAAGAGTCGTTGGAAACATCAATGGTGCCTCCGCCAACATAAAACTCCACTGCATGATCGGCGTCTCCGAACTGACCGACTTGGATCGTGCCTCCTTCGTTGGTGGTATAGCCCGAAGTGATCAACCTATCACCCTTAATCAAGCCCTTGTTCGAAAGCCCCGCGCCGCCGCTGATCGTCCCGATGTTCTCGATGATCGCGCCGGTATTATTCGTTATCTTGCCGCCTACCGACAGGCTTTGACCTTGACTGACTTTGCCGCTGTTGGACAGAGTGCCTGCGATCGACATATCGGTCTGGTCCGCGGCACCGTGGAGTTGACCACTTGAGGTGATCGATACTGAATCGTCGTATCCGGAAGAATAGGTTGTATCCGTGTTGATGGTTGTGGTTGCGAAAGCGTTGCCGCTGACCGCTGCCAAGGCTGCAATAACCGCAACTGTCAGCAGAGAAGCCTGCTTAGGAGTCGCTTGGCAATGAAGAACTTCTGGGGGGGCAAAAACTCGTATTTTTTCATGATATTACTCTCTTAAAGAGAACAAGAACTTTTAGCAATTGTAGTAAATATATCTCCCATGAACTCTTCCAATACCCATAGTTCCTATGAGGTGACAAGCTCAAAGTCTCCGGCGAGCCACGATTGGAGGATGGGAACTGGGACGTGGCGCGGAATTTCGAATCTCGATAAAAAAGCCCGAATTAAAAGGCCTGCGCCCTTAATCTGAATTGATAAGGGGATCGCATCCCCAGCTGTGAATGGGGCCGAGTTCCATTG
>OGHW01001070.1_pt1 | contig 24642 bp, 18 predicted proteins | sample 1571641 | NCBI WGS metagenome assembly OGHW01 (sample SAMEA2582066, study PRJEB24529) | metagenome | biome: Human gut stool | place: China | collected 2011 | reverse complement strand
CCGCCAATAGCCTGAATTCAAGTTTCATTTTCATATACATATTTTACTTCCAAATTATAATATAAAGTTTCTCAATAAAATAAGACATTTTCAGTCTTAACTATTTGGTCTTTACAGAAATACTATATAAAGAATTATCTCTAAAAATTGAAACCGATTTATTTCCCTTCGGATTCCCCTTATCAAAATCAAATGTAAACTCCAAAAGATTGTTATTAGAAATTGCCTTTATCTTTGCTTTCAGCACTTTACGTCCTTCAAACCCTATAATTTTAGGTTTTTCTAAAACATTTGGCTTTAAATCAGCTCTTTTTAATCGCAATAACCACGAATTATAAGGTAACTCCCATTCAAATTTAAAAGCTTTTATCCATTGTTGTGGCATAATAGTAGACCTCGTAATATACATATAATCAATAATAGCATCTCCATCAGTATCCTTAAAGATTACTCCTTCAATATTATATGTAATCCCTTGTTCATCTATTGGATTTTGTCCTTAATTCCGCAACTCAATCGTCGTTGTTTTTCCCAAATACACACCCAAAACGGGAAAAAACACACTATCAAAATTCTTTCGTATCGTACTTACAACCGGCTGAGATACTGACATGACCACAGGCTTTTTATCATCATAAAGCTTCTCAAAAACATCATTGGCTGATTCTAAAGCTTTTAGATTTGAATAAAATACTTGCATATATTCCTTCATGCTAGACACATATTGTTCTATTTGAAGAACAGCAGTATTTTCTTCACAATACATTTTTACACATTTATGAGTTGCATTAATTTCATTACAAATTTCCAACATTAATTCCTTTTTATAAGCATCTGGTCCCACTAAAGAAAATCCACGTCGACTAAATGTTATAAAAAACGGTTCCTCATCTGAAATAGTAATCCAGTGCAGCACTCCTTCTTTTTTAAAATAAATGACATTTGATCCATCCTTTTGATTGGAAAAGAATCCTTCTTCTTTCAAGAAATTAATCAATTCATTCTGAAAAACATTCTGTTTAGGAGTCAATTCTCCTCCTAAAGTCAGATCAACCGAACATAATAAAAAGATTATAATTATTACTGTTCGACGGGCTGCGATATTTCCTATTTTCATAATTATTTCATTTCAAACACACCAAAATTTTATAAAATTATTTCTCTACATTTTATAAACAAGCAAACTACTTACCAGCACTAACTAACATAAAAAGACAATCATGATCATCAAAGTTATTATCATATCGGTTCAATTGACATAAAAGGCCTAGTCATTGGTGTGTCCGCATTAGGAACATCAAATCCGCTAAAATTAAAATAAACAGTATAATCACTATCCGGATTCTTTGCTCGAAAATCCGCTTTAAAATAATTCTTATAGGTTCCTTTTCCCTTTTCTATTGTAGGAGCATCGTATTGTTGCACAATTTGAAATCCTATACTTTTAAGAAATTCAACCCACTGATTGTATGATCTACTTCTATCAAATCCTAACTGCTGAAAATTAGGTGGCAGTTGATGATAGCTACCTATTATTATTTTTCGAACCTTCCCATCTTTAGTATATACCCAACATGAATTAATTACATACCGACAACTGCCATCGTCCTCTTTTTTCTTTTCTGTATAATTCATTGCTTTCACAGCCGATTCAGTTGTATTAAAATCAATCCCATATATAGGTAAAAGCGATTCCGACGTGCCGGACGAACTTCGCACTACTCCTGATGAAGAAGAACAATAATCCGCCAATTCCTTTTTAAGCGTACTGAGCTGATCCATTAATTTATAAAAAGTGTATTTGAAATGTTCTGCATTAACCAAATACATTTCAGCATGGTAGGCATAGCTATCTTCAAAACAAACCACCTTTACAGCTTTATATGCATTTAGTTCTTTCAATGCTTTGGACACTTTATCGACAGAATATGTGTCATTATAAATATAAGATAACCCCACAGTTAAATACATGGGAGAAGTATCCCTTTTATCAATCGATATGAAATACTTGTCACCTTCTTTTTTGAATTGAATATTACCGTTAGTATTCAATTCCGGCATATACCCTTCTTCCTTCAAAAATAGCATAATGTCTGAGCGCAACTTCTTTTGAATTTCAGTAAACTCCTGTGCTAAAGAATCCATGCTTAAGCTTAATAAAGCAACGAGCAACAATATTATCTTTTTCATACATATTAAAAATTACACAAGTTATTATAAAAACAAATTACTTCCTTATAGAACGCAATTGCCTTCCCTTACTATCAAACAGTATTCCCGTTATGACCACACTAGAGGGCAAACTTTCTGATTTTATCTTAGTAACGACCAATTTTATACTAGCAAAATACTCATTTACTTCCGCTTCCGTCATTTCATATTTTGATTTCGGAGTTTTAAAACTGAGCTCGCACGAATTGCTACCAGTAACTAAAAATGACGATGCAACTAAATGTTTAGTATTCTCTCCAAAATCAATAGGAAGTTCTGCATTAAATTTACGTACATCTTGCTGCCAATTTCGGGAAATTGGTTCGGGTGATGAATTTACCCACTCTTTTCCGTTCCATTTTTGTGTCAGCAGAATCCGTCCAGATGCATTCGTGTATTTCCGAGATTCCATCTCACCATCTTTATTATAAGTCAATTCGATTTTGCTATAGCCATCCTTACAATCAATAGACTTGCCATTTACTCCCAAATAGGATAGGCTAATAGCCTGTTGATTATCATTATACTCATACACTTCTTTGAAGTAACCATCAGGACAAAGCATAGGTTTATTCATTATATCATAATAACATTTTTCCTTCTCATTACCTGAAGAAGTATAACTGATAACAGCTTTGTGGTATCCATCCATACGGCTTATCAAAGGCTTCTCATTCTCATCAAAATAAGCTTCCGATAATAATTTTCCACGAGAATTATATTCGCTTTTCTGGATACTCCAACCTGTTTTCGGATTAATAATTAAATGTCCCTTCCCATCTCCAGCGGCCAAATATATCCTATTTCCCCATCTGTCATATCTACACAGACCTTCTGGTACCATCACTTTCGGATCAGTAGGCTTCCCATCTATACCGAAGAAAGACTGCTTTAAGACATTACCTAAAACATCATACTCACGAGTAGAACTTGCCCAGCCTTCGTTTGAAACCACTAATTGTTTATCTTTTCCATAATAAGAAGTACGAACAATATAACCTCGTTCATCATATTCATCCTTTTGGATCGCATATTTATCATTATTATAGGAAGTCAGCTCCCCATCTTTTCCATAGTACTCAATTTCAATCCGCTGATTTCTACTATTATAGATACAGACATATTTATGATAATCTAAAGAATTTAACGCTGGTTTATTGTTTCTGTCATAAACGGAGAACTCTATTTGATTATCAAATTTATCATATTTATATCTTGCTATTAGTTTTCCCGAAGCCAACTGTTCATCAGTACCAATTTCTATTTTCTCCAGTATATTACCTCGTTTATCTCGTTTATAATTAGCTCCAGCAGAACCATTTACCATCATCAACTTTCCACTTAAATTATAATAACGCAAGTTGGTCTCATTACCTTGTTCGTCAAACTTTGATATCCATTTTGCACAACTTCCAGCACATACGGTAAGATTGTTTTTATCATCAAAGAAACTACGTTCTGTTTCATTCCCATTATCATCATATACAGAATTCCACCCTGCAATATTTTCATTACTCAAAACTAAAGTCTTTCCTCCAGCATCATAAAAAGAAACTTTGATTTGATTTCCTCTTTTATCATAATCTCTTGCTGCAATAACAATTCCATTATTATCTTTACATGGCGATAAATCAACTCCTATGTTTACTAACTTAGTGATCAGATTCATGTCATTATACTCAGCCTTATACCCAGCCGTTCCATCCGATTTCAAACAAGGCTTTTGGTCTATACCATATGTGACATACTCTATTATATTACCAATTGAATCATAGTTGAGCTTTACTCCGGCATAACCTTCGTTTATTTCATTTAGTTTTCCATCAAGTCCATAAAACCACATTTCCTGAACATTTCCTCTATTATCATTGATATATTTAGCAGATGAGTTTCCGTCATTAGACAAACATTGATTTCCATCAACATCATAAAAAGTTTGATTTATAATATAGCCATTATCATCAAATTTACGAACGACCTTTGAAAATCCGTCATTAGGTATAAAACATGCCTTTCTATCTATATCCAGATAAGAAGCTTCGATAGGGAATCCATGCTGATCGTATATATATTTAATCCCAGCAACTCCATTCTTTTTAGGCAACATCAATTTCCCGTCAGCATCTTGATGAAGGGCATATACCACATTTCCGTATTTATCATACTCCATCACATACACACCAATACCATCAGCGTCATCATAAGCAGGTTTACCATCTACAGTCAAATACTCTGCTTTTACCCAATTATCGTTCTCATCATAATAAAATTTCTTCATCCCTAATCCCCATTTTGTAGCTTTCGGAGTACCATCAAATGACAAATAGTGTTCGCTCAAAACACGACCTTTCTCATCACGCACATATTTACGCCCATAAATATTATGCGCATCACCAACTAATACATTTTGGAAACCTGCATAGCGAATTGTTGACACATATCCATTTTCATCATACTCAAGCAACCATCTGGATATTTTTCCTTTTTCAACTCCATTATCCTCCAATGCACGCACATATCCTATAGTTTGAGCTCCCAAAGTCTTTTCCGTTCCATATTCATCATCATATTGAAATATTACAGTATTCAATTTATCATTATATGACTTCACATACAATACTTTCCCACTTCTATCCAACACTTTCGCACGGCTTATATTCCCCTTATCCGTATAATACAATAACATATCAAGCGGTCTTTCATTACGCTCCGATTCACCATCCTCGATAATATTCTCCTTGCTGTTCACATGAGACATACGCTGTAGTTTATGTTTTTTATATTCAAAACGATACAGCCTGTTCACATGACTCATCTCCCTGCTACTCAATTCTCCGATTCCCTGAGGAACTCCCCATTGTTCGACATAATCTTTATAATAATACACTTTCGTACGATTATAATCCCAAAAATAAACTCCACCTCCTATCATCAGCAAGACAATAGCAGCCACACTCGTCCATACCCATTTGGGAATCTTAGGAGGATAAATGACCCGATGCAATGCCTTTTTAAAATCGTCACATGTCTGATAGCGTTCTCCCGGTTCCTTAGCAGTAGCTTTATCTACAATCTTCTGTACTTTATCCGATACATATTTATAATAGGTCCGCATCCGTGGTAATGGCTCTTCAACTACTTTCTTATTAATATCATATTCAGTAAGTGTGGTGGTATCATAAGGAGCATTCCCCGTCAGCATTTGATGCAACATTACGCCAAGCGAATATATATCCGATCTAGAATCTAAATGATCACCTCTCACCTGCTCCGGACTCATATAGGAAGGTGTTCCCATCACCATATCATCCTTCTCCACAGATTCCCGATTGATAATAGTAGCAATACCAAAATCCAAAATTTTGGGAATGCCTTCTTTGGTTATAATAATATTCGCAGGCTTTATATCCCGATGGATAATATTATGTTCATGAGCATATTCCACTGCATCTAATATAGGCTCGAATAACGGACAAATCTTATCTTCCACGATCAAACCAGAAACGGTCTGTATATATTTGTCCAGACTAATGCCATCAGCATATTCCATAATCAGGTAGATACTACCCAATTCGTCAATATGGTAATCATGGAAACGAACAATGTTCTGATGATTAAGACTTGCCAAATGTTCCGCTTCTTCTTTCAGACGTTGACGGGTAAAATCATTAACCATGTCACTATTGATCACCTTGATGGCTACCTTTTGTTGTTTAATGTATTTGTGTTCTGCTAAATACACACTACCCATCCCTCCTTTTCCTATCAAAGAGACAATGGTATAATTAAGAACCTCCTTACCAATCATTTTATTCTTTTTTTAAGTTAACGAAAGAATGTTAATAAAAACTCCCAATCCAAAACCTACCCAAGCCCAAGTCGCAGCTTGAGATGCTCGGTGAGGAGTTTCCCCTTTCCAACAGAAATACATAATCCAGCCTGCTAACGGAATAAAAAAAGCTAATATTCCCCAGCCAATTTCCAATTCATCTTTTTTATACGATCTATATTCCTGTGAAGAAGATACAGGAATATGTTCGACTATTAAGGTATTTGAGCCGACTTTAGTTTCTTGTTCATAAGGATGAGCGCCTCTAATAGGTAACAAGGCATAAATTTGCGCCCATGGCAGAGGTATATGGTTGGACAGTAACACAGTAGCACCAGGAGCAATCACGACTTTTTCATTAAGAATAATACGCCCACCAATATTACTCCCGTTTTTACTGACATCTTTATATACATACTTATTATCAACCAAAGTAATTTCAGCATGGACGCGGCTCACTCTCTCATCTGCAATTACAATATCACAGTGACTACTTCTTCCTATTGTTATTGTTTTCATATACTACTTAAGATATTAATTATAAATCCGACTACAAACCCTATCCAACCACATATAGCAGCCGCTCTTGCTCGTCGAGGCGTCTCTTTCTTCCACTGTGCCCAAAGTACCCATCCTACAATTGGACATACCACAGACAAAATTCCATATCCTATCCCAAGTTTATCTTCCTTGACAGATGGAGTTGGAGGAGTAGGAGGCAGGATATCTCCTACCACTTCTTCCATTATGACAGTTCTTCCTCCTTTATCCCGAAGTTTCTGTATGACTTCGTCCCAATCTAAAAGATATTCGCTTCTCCCTGCCAGCCAGACATTCGGCAATGGGGACGGATTCTCAAAAGAAAATGGTATTTTAATGCTCCCATGACGTAAGTATTTGCCATCTACACTGGTGCCATTTGTACTACTATCTGTAAATAGGAGATAGCGATGTATCGAACCTGTACATCTTTCCTCCCTATATTCTATTTCCAGATGGTGACCGCTGATATAATCACTAGGAATGGTTATGTCACACTCTCTCCGCCCAACAGAAACTTTTACTCTATTCGGGTCTACCACCGTTTCTCTAAATAGTCCTGATTTAAATTCCATCACCGTTTGAAAACGACGAAGCATATTTTTATCTACAGCCTTCAATATCGCTTCTTGAGTTTGATCAGATAAATGCGGATTAAAAGTCTTTGCACGTGGAAATTCATCATTCAAAATAGAGCAAATAGTATCATAATCATTTGACCGCTTTTTGATGGCATGAGAACCAGTGAGCATATAATGTAACAAACAACCTAAGGAATAAATGTCTGTGCGATAATCTATGCTATCTCCTTTAGCCTGTTCCGGACTCATATATCCGTCGGTCCCGATAATACGTCCGATTGTTTTGCCTGTGCTGGTTTTCATATCTTTAGCAATCCCGAAATCTATAATGCAGATACTACCATCGGGACGTACCATTATATTAGAAGGCTTAATATCACGATGAATGCATCCCATCCTATGTATATAAGCCATTGCATCCAGAATTTTCCCCATCAAGTCCTTTGCAGTAAATTCCGTATAAGGTCCTGCCATTTCCACATGGTGTTCGATGGTCTCTCCGTCTACATATTCCATAGGCAAGTACATATTTCCATGCTCATCCGAAAAAGGATTGTCAACAATGCCTACCACTGAAGGATGCCGCATCTTTTTCAATGCAGCAGCTTCAATATAGAAAAGTTCTTTAAACTCCGGGTTCATAGTAGCTTTACTATTCATCATCTTTATTGCTACACGTTTCCCATCGCCACTTCTCCCTTCATAGACGCTGCCCATGCCTCCTTGACCTATTACTTTTATCAATTCATATTCAGGCATAACTATTTTCCTTCCTTATTAATATTAAGACTAATAATTATATTAAGTAATACATCAGTAGAGTTCTCTCCTTCTTTCTCTTTTCCTTTTATTACAATATCTATTTTTTTAGGTGGTTCTTTCTCTGTAAAAGAGATATCAAATCCTGTTTCCTTTTTTGTTTTCTTGAAATAAGTTGCATCATATTCTATGTCAGTTATCTGAAAATGACGATTGAGTTTTGAAGGCTGTGATTGTCCTTCAACTAAAAAACACGGATTCTCACCTTCAATAAAAGAAAAGGCTTTTCTTTTAGGAACAAACTGAGCATCAACTCTATATGTAAGAGAATCCACTTTTCCAGTAGCTGCCACAATAGCAACAATACTACCATTTGCGGTATTACTTACATCATTTACAACAGAGGGAGTAGATTCTTGATGAGTTTGCTTCGGCTGTGTCAATGTCATATCTTTTACCACAGGAACAACAAATTTGAATATCTTCACAGAGTCTGCCAAAGAAAAACGCAATTGTTCGTTTTTAAACTCTTGTCGAAACACTAAAAGACGGTTACCATATGCCACATCAATATCCTCATCATACTTTAATGAATCACTTGACAGAGCACGGTTTATTTCTATCACCTTTTCTTTTTCTTTGCCCATAAGGATCTCCGTATGTCCTTGCTTATAATTTATTTCTAAAATATCTTCACCTTTCTGGAACTTAATTTCAGGCAACATAATAATTGTATCCCTTCGCATAAAGGATTTATATATAGTAATAGATTCCGACTTAAAATGCTTATTCCAAAAATAATAACCTCCACTGGCGCCAATACATATCAGCAAAATGACAGTTAATATGATCATTCCTATTTTTCTTCTTTGAGGTTTAGAAGGCGAACCAGGTGTAATAGAAAACTCTACAATCTCTACCGTTATATTGTCCAATCCCCCATTGTCCCTTGCTCGTTGTACTAAATAGTCCACACGTTCCTGTGACCCCATTTCAGATTGTCTGCTGACGATGCGTTCTATCTCCCTATCTGATATCATTCCGCTCAATCCATCCGAACAAAGCAAAAAACAATCTCCAGCTTCGGGTAAAATCGCATCAGGCAGTACTGTAGCCGGTTTCATATTGGCAATGCCTAAAGCATTTGTTATTTCGTTTTTCCGTGGGTGATGTTCTGCCTGCTCATTAGTCAGTTGTCCCATATCCACCAACATCTGTACATAAGAGTGATCCTTGGTTAGTTGTTTTATACATCTGTTACGTATTAGGTAAACACGACTATCTCCCACATGACCTATATAAACTTTAGAGTCACGGACCAACAACAATACACATGTAGACCCCATTCCCTGCAACTCAGGTTGTATCATTGCCTGATGAAGTATAGCCTTATTGGCAGCATCAATAGCTTCTCCAATGGCTTCACGAGGATCTTCATAATACTGTCCGTCAAGAAAACCATGAATCGCTTCTACAGCTAAGCGGGATGCCGTAGCTCCTCCGACGTGCCCTCCCATACCGTCACATACAACAGCAGCAAGGCCATTGATCGTTTCGAAGTTGCCCATACTGTCTTCATTTGCCTGACGTTTGCAGCCAATGTCGGTACGCCCTGCAATGTGACAATAGTTATATATATTTTCTTCTTTCATTGCCTAATTTGCTTTTTATTGAGGAATAGCCAAGAAAATCATTTTGGTAGCTCCCAAAACAATAACATCATTCGTATACAACTGTACACGGTCACCTACAAATGTTCCATTAATATATGTACCATTTGATGAATTCTGATCAGCAGCCCAGAAAATACCTTCAGCCTCTCTGTAAAGTATCAATAAATGCTGGGATGACATATTGCTATCTCCTGGAATAGGAATATCTGAAGTAGCAGCACGTCCTATCACATTTCTCCCCTCATAGATTTTGTATACTTCGCCCATTGGATTCTGGTCGTAAGAAACCAGTAAGCCTACCAAACGACGATTGTCAGAAGCCATTCCTGTTCCACCCGTAGGATTAACGTGACGAATAACAGTAGCACCTCCCGGATTATTTTGACCACTTTTCCCAAGGTCTATTGTATCCGTTTCTGCGTTCATATTTCCACCTAGCACTTGAGTTTTACCTGTCGTTGTATCATCGTCGAGTACTCTAGTTGAATGGGAAGAAGGACAAAAAGGACAATTATCCCCATAAATACTCGAATCATATTGATGTCCGTTTATACATTTTTTTGTTGCCATAGTTATTATAATATTTAGTATGATTATTTAATTAATTCCACCGCTCGTTTGGGTTGTACAGCCTGATTGTAGCCTTGCGACAATCCTAAATATCCCGAAACGATAACGCCCGCAAACTTTCCTCTTTCGTTAAATACTGGCGAACCGCTTGCCCCCTGATGTATCGTAATATTATGCCCATACTGATATTCGCCTCTTTGCTGAGTAATCTCTCCGCTCTGATTATTCGCTTCCAAACCGATCTCTGTATCTCCCAAAATAAAAGATTGAGGGAAACCTATAGTATATACTTTCTTGCCTAACTGTAACTCCTTATCCGTAACGATATCATTCAGATCAACTATATTAACTACTCCATCTGGAGTCTTCTTTGTATTTACCTGTATAATTGCAATGTCTATCTTATCATCATTACTCACTTTACAAATTGAGCATGGGATAAAGTCGTTTACCGAACTCACATGAGTATCATTCAAAGCAACTCCTGTATAAAAGATATTATATTTTACTGTAACAGCACGCGCCAACGCTAATGCTCCTGCATTATTGGGATACCTTTTCACAATAGCCATTTGAATAGTTTCCTTTACTTTTTCCGCTTTTTCTTTTTCTCCGTCCAGCAACGACACAACATGTTTATTGGTCATTATCTTACCATCTGTAGAAATGAAAAATCCTGTCCCTGACGATCCGCCTACTCCTTGACACACATCATCTTTATCGTCCAAATAGAAATAATTCCACGAATCATCTCCCATATATTCGCCCAACAACTTATCACCAACACTCGCTACATAAGCAGTTTTTTGATAAATCAACACAACCGATTTCTGGTATTTTTCGTAGATTTCTTCCGGAGGCAACGACCGGTGTGTCCAATAATACCAGATACCTACACTCACTGCCAACAAAATCAAAAAGGCACTGCCCCACTGCCACAAGTACCCTCCTTTGGGAGGAGTCAAAGCAAATATATTCTCCCACTGCAACGGATACTTTTTAGAAATTAGCACTACATCTCCTTTCACCAAGACATGAGACGAAATTCTGTTTCCATTCACATAAGTACCGTTCGTCGAATTGTTGTCAATGATTAACACGTCCCCATTAGATCGTTGGCATAATATAGCATGTTCACTCGACACATCATCAAAATTCAACCGAACTTGAGCCTCCGAAGAACGTCCGATACTCCGTCGATCTTTTACATCAGGCGGAATAATCACCTGTCCCTTACCAGCAGATACCACTGTCTTCTCAGGTTGCTGTATTATTCTATTCCAATCAATGCTTGTATTACCCAACTTCACTTTGTCACCATTTGACAATTGCACCTGATTTTGTATACGCATGCTGTTAACAAAAGTTCCATTTTTAGAATTAAGATCTTTAATACATACTATACCAGAACTCGACACGGTGATGACAGCGTGCTGTGATGATACGCCCGGGTCACTTACCACAACATCATTAACGGGATTCCGCCCAACCTTGATAACTCGCATAGACTCTTCCTTATTTATTATTCGTATATTTCTCTATATTTCAGTCTGTTACACTTCAACAAGCATCCAAATGTAGCAAATTAATATAATAAAAAAAATCGCAAAAAGTATCAATTGTACCTAAACGGTCAAAAAAGGGGATTATTACTTCAAAAAACATGCTTATTATGAGTTTTTTTTCCTATCGTAATTAAAGAACTTTTTATAGCGGCTGTCTATCTCCGATTTTCATCTTCACCAACACTAATCGAAATACCCTATCAACAAAATTAGTTTATAGAATGAAGTCTTGATTCATTGACCTGCCCTTCAAATAATTGCCATTGAATATATGTATTTCAAACCATACAAGAATGAATCTTTACCTAGTACAGTAATGTTATGATAAATAAGGCTTTCTTTTTTCATCAATCTATGGAAAATTTAACTTCCATAGCTATAGACTCCGGTAGGTTTCATAATTGTTCCTTCGCTATCTTCACTCCTTTCTATCATACCGTAATCCTGTTAAGTCATATCGTGACAAACATTCCTATTAACATTTCTCCATCATTTCAGATAAAATTATAAAAAACATTAAGTTTTTTTCTATCACCTATCACCCACCGCTCCACATCCATTTATTCATCGCACTTGCAGACAAGATGACAAGTTATCCGAACCTATCACCACATCTATCACCTATCACCACTTGTGTCATCCAAAACATTAATACTTATCACCTAGGATATTAGTAGATAAGTTCTACTCTATTAGAACTAAACTTACTTTTCTCTAATAGATAAGTTATTTTCCACCTATTGAAAACTATAAACGCAATCTCTGTTTTTATAAATGCAAGCTTCATTTATAAAAACAAAGATTTCATTTCTATAATTAAAACTTGCATTTGTAGTTTATAAGCGGACAAAAACAACTTTACTATTAGAGGAAAGGAACTTTGCAATAGGAAGAAAGGAACTTTTCTATTAATAGACAACACGTAAACCTATAATAGACAACGAACCAACCGATATATAAAAAACTTTAAGAAAAGTACAACACAAACATTTGTGAAGCCGAATAATAAAGCGTACCTTTACATGCCTTCCGGAAGAAAGACATTAACAATAACAAATTCAATAATTAGATCATTTTACAGACACATTCATTATGAAACTTACTTTGATGCGGGACAACGGAGGGACACCAACCATGCGAACGTTGGACATAAACCTACAAATAGAAGCGATGAAGCATGAAACGAAAGCCCAACCGATCAGCAATCTACGGACAAGCATACGTTACGCATCACCGGACGCCAAGCTGGACGACGCCAAGAAATTGACAAAAGTCATCCCGGCTGCAGCTTTTCGCAAAACGGCCAACGGCATACAGATGACCGCATACAACGGAATCATACAAATAGAAGTCAATCATCTGGCAAACTTGATGGAAGTGAACCGGGTGAAGCAGGAAGCGGAAGAGCTTTCGCAGACTTATCTTGCTTTCATGGGTTCCAGCGGACATTCCGTAAAAATATGGGTACGGTTCACACGACCGGACAAATCACTTCCCAAAAACCGGGAAGAAGCGGAAATCTTTCAAGCGCATGCCTATAGAAAAGCTGTCAGCTTATACCAGCCTATACTCTCCTATTCCATTGAATTGAAAAATCCGGCATTAGAGCAATTTTGCCGGCAAACATACGACCCGGAACTTTATTACAATCCCGACTCCACCATTATGTATATGCGCCAGCCAATGGAAATGCCCTCGGAAACGACCTACCAAGAAGCCGTACAGGCGGAAACATCGCCATTCAAGCGATTGATCCCGGGATATGACAGTCTTGAAACATTGTCTGCGCTCTTCGAAGTGGCTTTAAACAAGGCATGCCAATCTTTAAGCGAACTTCAGCCGGGGATATATCCCCGATCCGATGAAGACTTGAAGCCTTTATTGGTTCAGTTAGCCGAAAATTGCTTCCAGGCAGGCATACCGGAAGAAGAAACCGCCCGTTGTGCAATCGCTCATTTATATAGGCAGAAAAAAGAGTTTCTGATCCGCCAGACAGTACAGAGTGTATACACCATCGCCAAAGGCTTCGGCAAAAAATCTCCCCTGTCGGCAGAACAGGAACTGGAGCTGCGAACGGAAGAATTTATGCAACGCAGATACGAATTCCGTTACAATACAATGACGACAGTAACGGAATATCGGGAACGGAATACGTTTTGTTTCTACTTCCGCCCCCTGAGCAGCCGTGTTCGAAACAGTATCGCCATGAACGCAAGGCTGGAAGGACTCAGTCTTTGGGACAGGGATGTGGTCCGTTATCTGGACTCCGACCGGATTCCGATTTTCAATCCGATCGAAGATTTTCTCTTCGGACTGGATGTACGTTGGGACGGGCACGACCGGATTCGCGAACTAGCAGCCCGGGTTCCCTGCAACAACCGACATTGGGCGGACTTGTTCTATCGCTGGTTTCTGAATATGGTGGCACATTGGCGGCAGACAGACCGGAAATATGCGAATTGCACTGTACCATTGCTCGTAGGTCCGCAGGCTTACCGAAAGTCTACTTTTTGCCGGAGTTTACTTCCTCCCGAATTACAGGCATATTACACGGACCGCATTGATTTCAGTAACAAACGGGATGCCGAGATATCCCTCAATCGGTTCGCACTGATCAATATGGACGAATTTGACCAGAACAGAGTGAATCAACAGGCTTTTTTGAAACATATTTTTCAGAAACCGATTGTCAATGTCCGCCGTCCACACGGTACGGCTACGCAAGAGATGCGTCGTTACGCCTCCTTCATTGGGACGAGCAATCACAAAGACCTGCTGACGGACACTTCCGGTAGCCGCCGTTATATTGTTGTCGATGTGACCGGACCAATCGATTGTTCCCCAATTGATTACGAACAGCTCTATGCACAGGCGATGCATGATCTATACAAGGGGGAACGGTATTGGTTTGATCCGGAAGATGAGAAGGTGATGAATGAAAGTAACCAGGAGTTCCAGGTGATGCCAATTGCAGAACAATTATTCCATGAGTATTTCCGGGCAGCTACAGAAGGAGAAGAATGCGAACAATTCCTTGCCATCGAAATTCTGGAGCAGGTGCAACATGATAGCAAGATTCGCGTATCCGATTGCAATATTATTCAGTTCGGAAGAATATTACAAAAGAATCGGGTGCCTTCTGTGCATACCAAACGAGGTAATGTGTATCGGGTGGTACGAATTAAAGCAAAAAGAGAATAAATATATGTGTGTGCCGACGGTGACAGGTGATAGATCAGTGACAGATGGTCTGCGACCTATCACCAGCATACATTACTGATGAATAAAGAGTTTCAGGAGGCGGTGACAGGTTGAAAGAGAAAATCAATTTTCATTAGTTTCCTTCACTTTCTTCCCGCCAATAATATTCAGAATAATGTTCATAGCTCCCTTTCCCACGAAAGAAGTACCTACCACGACAACTTTGGGCAAAGACTTCAGAGCCTCTTTCACAGCTGCACGCTTTGCTTTTCTTTTAGCTTTGATTCCATTTAATGAATTCATTCCATCAATCAGATAGTTACGCGTCACGTAACCGATACGTAAAGTCATCAGCGAATTCACGATGCCATCGCATATCGAACCGATGACTACTCCCGGAATTTTCACGTTAGACAGAATGCTCAAAAAGCCGGTATCTCCTGAAACTGTATCTCCTATGTCGTCCAAATCCACATCCACATCGGCACCATCGGCGGCAGCATCGGAAACGTCGATATCGGACGCTGCATCCGAAGACTGGTCTGCCAATGAGCCGAAGGGGGCAACCGAACCCATATCTCTAAAGACCTCCGATGCGACGAAAGTCATTAATGAAGTAACCAGAATATTGACATACTGCCGGAACAACTGTTGCCTTGTAGGTCGGAAGCCGGAAGCAACAATCACATCCTCTATCATTTTATAATTCATATAAAGCACGGACACCGTGTCCAGCTTTCCGTTCTGCGAAATGGCGGTAATCATAAAAACAGATTTAGCCCATTCGATAACGCGACGATTGATGCCGATGATACGGACCGAATGCATATCCTCTGTACGCGGACCTGACGTTTCTTTCAGTTCTCCCCCTTCAATGCGCAATTTCAGCTCTTCGCTTATGATTTGCACCAGTTCTTCCTTACTCGTTGCATAACGTTCCAAATCTTCACGCAATCTCTGCTGATGCAGTTTTCTTAACTCGGGACAGGACTTATCTTTAGGTATATAATTGCAGTTATCCGCCAGTTTATGTCCAAACGCAACAAGTTGTGCAGTATTCCACTCCCCATCAATAGACAAAGCCGGAAACTGCGGAGCACGATGCACCCGAACGACCGGACGTATAACGACGGCATAAAATACAACCAGAATCAAGGTGTAAAAAGCATACTCTGCCCACGCAACCTGCGATAAGGAGGCTATTTTCTCACCAATAATAATGATGTTACCCAACAATAAAATCACAAAAGAGCCCAAAAACAGGAGTGTGATAATTAATAAATTTCGTTTCATTGGCTTATTCTTATCTTATTGAATCCTTAAAACTCTGAACTTGTGCATTTATTGACCGAAGCAACGCATCCTTCCTGTCAAATTCTTCTTTATCAGACACCAGCGCATTCAGATACATTGTTTTTCGTTGTTCCAAAAAATCAATGATACTTTGTTTGCGTACAGGCACATACTGATCATAAAGGTCATTAGCCGCCTTATATATACTCTTCCCGACAGTCAGCTGAAGATATCCTTTGATCGTTTTCCCGGTATGCGTATGATCGATTCCGGTGATACATTCCATCGCTTTTCTCAGAAAACTCTGAATTTCCATTGTCGAATAAGTCCCGAACGGATTGGGTATTCCGATATGCGGAACAGTCGGATTATTAATATTCTTCACATCAAAAGCTCCCTGCAAATCAAAATCGACCACCGGAAAATCCGTCACTTGCGGCACTGAGTCAAAAGGTGCACAACCTTTCTGCTTCAGAAAAGTATTCATCTTCTCTATAAAAGCCACATCATCTTTCAAGTTAGAGAGTTTCCGCAAATACTGCCGGGCCAGGCTATGTTCATGGGAATCAAGGAACTTACTTTTTATCGCCGCTGACGAATCAGTCATAAACTTTGTAACAAGGCTGCGTGTCGCATCTTTCCCCTTCGCTCCACCGGCAAATGCGGAATTGCATCCGGAATCATAATACTCCCTAACGATTTCAGTAAACTCTTTCAAATCATCATCCATATAGACTTGCACCATTTTTCTAAAATCGCTCCCATCGTAACTAAGTTCACTCGCCTGACGGAGTAACTCGTCAAACGAAGTTGCCGCAGCCTGATATTCTATATCGATTGCTTCCTGTTGGCCAATTGATTCTCCGACTAAATTATCCAGTTTTTCCAACTGATTCAGCGTTCTTCCGATTACGCTTCTCAGACGTATATCAGTACTATTGGAGATCACCTTGCCATACAAATCCTTCTCAAATCTCTGAAATTTCGCAGCTTCTTCCTGAAGATCCTCCATTCCCTCATAGCTGGCAGCATCCGCCCCTTTTCCCAAGTTCAAACTATATATATTCTCCTTCAACTGGAAGTTACGTCTGCCCATTTCATTCTCGGCAAATTCTACCTGTGCCTTAATTACAGCCTGCTTCTCCTCTTCCGAATGCCAGTAAGCCGCTTCAAACACATTATGTAGAAGACAAACCGGAACTTTCGGATTATTCTCCTGCAGCAACTTCAGAAAACGATTGGAAACCTTCGATATAGCAGAATTTGAACTTTGCACAAATATCACGAAATCTGCCCTTTGAGAGATCGTTTCATAAATAGGATTATCCAAATTCACATACCCGCCATCCAGCCCGGGCATATCCACCAGAAATATATTATCTTTCAAAAGCTCCCCACCGGAAGTTGTTATGGATGTCACCAGCGTATGATCTGTATTTATCACGCTTTCTTCCAAAGCTAACGAAACACACTCCTCCAGATTAGCATCATTCAATTCTTTCTTTTCAATGCTTATCTCGGAAATGTTTTCCAGTTTTTCAAATCCGCGCAGGCTATCAATGACCGAATCAAACTGTTCTACCTTTCTAGCTACAGAAAAAATACGGGTAATGGATTCCTCCTGTCCTTTTGAAATAATGGACGGACGCACCGTACACTCCAAGAAATGAGTGGGGCTGACGTGAGCATGTGCTATGAGATTTACTAAAGTAGATTTTCCCGATTTCACGGATCCAACCACTAATATAAGAAAAGATCCTCCGTCAAACTCAGAAACACGATTGTTTAGTTTCTGAGTTGATTTACAAACAGCCTCCAAATCTTTTATTCCCCTTACTGACTCCAGAGTTGACATCAATTCCTTAGATCTGCTCTTCAGTATATTCAAGAATATCTTAAGCTCCGACGAAGACATTGTTTCCACTCTTTCTTCTATAAATTTGTATTTACCCATAAACGAGATTTAAATAATGGTACAACCGACTATTCACATGTCATTATAATAATGATGATAAAGTTAGCAGTTTGTCGGGAAATAAAAAATGTATAGAGCACAAAGATTGCATAATAATTGAAAGTTCGTCAAAGTTTTATGGATTCAAGTTCAATTTATCAACAAAAAGTTTCTTCATATCCGCAAAAAACAAGATGTTAAAAACCGAAAAAGCATGCAGTCTTTTCGGTTTCTATTCATCATATTAAAATAATACACGCACATGGATATAAAAGAACTTGTAGATTTATGTAAAAAAGGGAATGAGCAGGCATTAAGTCTACTTTATAAAACCTATTCGAAAAAGATGATGAGAATATGCCTTCATTATATACCTGATAAACAAATCGCACAAGATCTCCTACACGACGGATTCATTGTCATTTTCACTTCGATTGAGACATTACGTACCCCCGAAAAACTGGAAAGCTGGATGGGAATAATTATGAAGAATATTTCATTAAGGTATCTCAACCAAAAGAGTACAAACTCTGCAATTCCCTTATCTGATATCCCTGAAGACGAGGAGCCTATTGATAATCCGCTATCATCTGATTCTATTCCTTATGATAAAATAACAGAAATGGTAGAGAAATTGCCAGAAGGATACAGCAAAATCTTCAAGTTAGCTGTATTGGAAGGATTATCTCACAAGGAAATAGGTAAACTGTTGAATATAGCTCCCCACTCCTCCTCTTCTCAATTATTCAGGGCAAAAGTCTTACTTAAAAAGATGATTTCTGATTACAGGCTGATTCTTATACTAGTGATTTTATTTTTTTTCCCAACGATACACGACTATCTATACTGGAAAAGAAAAGAGACTAAAGATAATCATTGGTCTAACAATGTCATTCGGAAAGTGAAATTAGATAAGAAAGAAGAAAATGAGAGCATTACCTCATCAGGACATATCTCTCACTACAAAGAAGACCCCCCTTTTAATACTACTTTAGCAAACCTCCCCCGGTTAGCATTAGACACAAGTGCAACAGGATTATCTACCACTTCTGAAATAAAAGACTCAGTAGAGAAACAGCCTGTTGCCAAACCATCTTTTACATGGGAGCATGCAGAGAAAATTATTACATTCTCATATTCAAGCCAAGAATTCACTTCACTCCCCAAAAAGAAAATAGGGAAATGGAAAATGATGTTGGCAGGGTCAGTCGGACCACAACTGGCACAAAACCTATACAAGTTGATGACAACACCACACTCTGACGGTTTGGAAAGCGGTCTCCCCCAGCAAGTCAATACTTGGGAAGAATATTATGACTATTTAAACACCCGCAATCAGGAAGGAACCTTAGGAGACTCGCTTACGCTAATGACAATTGCCAAGAACAACAGTGGAAGAATTATAGAACATCAACACCATAATAGCCCCATCACTATCGGACTAGCATTGAACAAAAAGTTGAATAACCACTGGAGTATAGAAACCGGATTACAATATATTTATTTAAAATCAGAGTTCACCACAGGAAAGGAATATCGGATTCAGAAAACCCAGAAGCTCCATTACATAGGTATTCCTCTCCGTATTTCCTACCGTTTTGGGAATTATAAACAATTCTCATTTTACTCAACAGCCGGTTTACAAATGGAAATCCCGATAAAAGGAACTCTGCATACTTCTCATGTCACAGATAGTGTCCCCATTAATTTGGGTTACCAGTCATTAGATGTACCTTTGCAATGGTCAATCAATGCGAGTACAGGTGTACAATACCACTTTACACCTCACACCAGCATCTATATAGAGCCAACCATTAATTACTATATTCCCGATGGAAGTTCATTGCGCACAATCCGAAAAGAACATCCGGTTACGTTCTCTGTTCCTGTAGGCATTCGTTTCTCTTGGTAAAAAATTCATTCTCCATGCAGTCTTCCGGCTGATAGTTTATCATAACTATAGAACAGTTAGAAACAATAGACAAATCAGATGCAGAAACGACATACAAACCGTGAACGTTATTTTGAGGAACAAGCTCAGACTACGAGAAATTATTATATTCCTTATATTAAAGAATATACTGGAAATCTGCCAAACAAAGTATTGGAAGTAGGGTGTGGCGAAGGAGGGAATCTGCTTCCCTTTGCCGAGCTAGGTTGTGATGTCATTGGAATTGATATTGCCGCATCCCGAATTGAACAGGCACAAAACTTCTTCATCACTAAAAGGCAAAAAGGAACTTTCATCGCTTCTGATATCTTCTTATTAAAAGATCTACAGAAACATTTCCCGCTTATTCTCATACATGATGTAATAGAACATATCGACAACAAGGAGCAATTTCTGCGCAACTTAAAAAAATATCTATCGCCTAACGGAATGATCTTCATTGCTTTTCCTGCCTGGCAAATGCCATTCGGCGGACATCAGCAAATTGCAAGAAGTAAGATTATCTCTCATATGCCATTTATACATTTACTACCTCGTATGTTGTATAAACGGATATTGGAATTATTCAGCGAACAAGAAAGCACAGTCAAAGAGTTATTAACTATCAAATACACCCGATGTACAATAGAAATGTTTCGAAGAGTAGTAAAACAGACTGATTATCAAATCGTCAATGAACAGTTATACTTTATTAACCCACACTACAAAATTAAATTTGGACTAACCCCTCACAAATTAAACAAAACAATAGCATGTATACCTTTCATTAGAAATGTATTCAGTACAAGTTGTTTCTATTTAATAAGACCAACATAGCATTTTATTTCATTATTTACATTAATATTCAGGAAGTTATCAACAGGCTAACTATAAAAGACAAACAGCATTATCAATCATACAAAGCACACAAAAGTCATATTTTGTTCTTTATTGAACAGTATTTTTCCAAAACTATAAAAGGGCTGCGTTAAATTTGCATCTGAAAAAGTACGTTAACATTTTAAATTCTAAAAAGCATGCATTTATCTAACACATTGCCCCATAATAATCGTATAGAAATAGCTGATGTGCTACGTGGGTTCGCTGTAATGGGAATTACACTTATCCATTTTATCGAACGGTTTAGCCTCAATAGCTTTCCGGAAGAGACCTGTAACTTTCTGATATTTACGGATAGGGTAATTTGGGATAGTGTATTTTTCACCTTTTCCGGTAAGGCATACTGCATCTTTGCATTGCTTTTTGGATTTAGTTTTTTTATTCAAGACAATTCACAAAAACTTAAAGGGAAAGATTTTCGTGGGCGGTTTGCCTGGCGATTAGTATTACTTCTTTTTATAGCTTGTATTAATTCGGCTTTATTTCCGGGTGAAATATTGGTACTCTACGCCTTGCTTGGTTATGTACTGATCGCAGTCTGCCGACTCTCTACCCGAACAGTCACGATCATAGCAGTCATTCTTCTACTTCAACCTATTGAATTGGGACAAATAATTTATGCACTTATCAACCCCGACTATGTTATTAATGCTGATCTTGATGCTCCATACTGGGAGTTAGTCAATACAGCTCAGAAAGAAGGTTCTTTCCTCGAAATGTGCAAAACTGCCATATGGACGGGTAATGTTGCCAACATGGGTTGGATGCTATTACACGGAAGAGTTACTCAAACCGCCGGTCTGTTTATGGTAGGTATGATAATTGGGCGTAGCAACGCGTTTCTCTATTCAGAAAAGAATATAAAAATCTGGATTAAAGTATTCATCATAGCCGTTACCGCCTTTTTCCCCATTTATGGTTTGATAAATATACTCCCCGACTTTATAAGTCGCGAAGCACTACTTGTACCTTCTGTCCTTCTATGCAAGTCACTGTCAAATATTGTATTTACAGGAATCATGTTTGCAGGTATCATACTGGTTTATTACCTGACAACCCTTAAGAATGTTCTTCATAAATTTGCACCTTATGGACGCATGAGCTTGACCAACTACCTGTCACAATCTTTAATCGGAGGGTTCTTGTTTTACAACTGGGGATTAGGACTTTATCTGCATACAGGCATTACAGCGTGTATCCTTATTGGTGTAAGCGTATTCTTTTTACAATACTTTTTTTGTAACTGGTGGCTTCGTTCACATCGCCAGGGTCCATTAGAATGGCTATGGAAGAAAGCAACCTGGATAAAGGTAGGCAAGGGATAAATGATGCTGAGAGATAAGAAAAGGTGCAATTCACTTTTACGATGAATTGCACCTTTTTAGTATTTTTGCTGCAAATAACACAGTCTATAGAAAATATCGAAAACCTTCTGGTAGTGCACATTAGAAAGAAATACCCTATAACAAAAAAGCTAAGTAATTGATTGCTCAATTCTTAGCTTTTCGTGGTACCCAGACCCGCATTTGAAATAATTAAAGTGGGGAAAATGTGAGTAAAAAGAAAAATGCGAAAAAACACCGCAATTACACTGTATTTCAATATGTTACAATCCTATTAAATTTCAATCCAAGTTAATCGAATTGCAAAATATTTAGCAGATGTGGGGAAAATGTGGGGAAAATATCTATATTTGCAGCAGAGTAAAATTCAACCTGAAAGTCTATGAAAGTAACCTTTATCATTAAAAAAGCAGCCAAACGATATGATACAGAATCCATGGCTACAATCTATGTCCGTTTTAGAAACGGAAGGCAGTTAGACTCCGTTGCTCCTACTCAGTTAGCCATCAATCCCAATCTATGGGATGATAAAGACGAATGTGTAAAAACGAAAGCTGTCTGCAATGAAGAAATGCGTACCCATATAAATGAAGAGATACGCCAGTTGAAAACCTATATCGAGAAGGTATATCAACAAGAAAAGGAAGCAATAGACAAAGAATGGCTAAAAACAACACTTGATAAATTTTACCATCCTGAAAAATATTTTTTGCCGGAGGAAGTGGTTATCAAGCCTACCATTGGAGAACTATTCGATGAATTTCTAAACAAGCACCCTTTGTCGGAGGTACGAAAGAAAAATTTCCGGGTTGTCAAAAGAGCCTTACTGCGTTATGAACTATATGTAAGGGCTACAAAGAGAGGACAAAAGGGCTTTATCTTTGACGTGGATTTGGTAACACCTGACACGCTTCGGGATATGTGGGATTTCTTTCAGAACGAATACCAGTATTATGAACTTTACCCGAGCATTTATGAAGCCATTCCCGAAAAGAGGACACCACAGCCCAGAAGCAAGAACACGCTGATAGACTGTTTTTCAAGAATACGTACATTCTTCCTGTGGTGCTTCGATAACAAGCGTACCACAAACAGACCTTTCGACAAATTCCCAATAGAAGAATGTACATACGGTACACCTTATTATATAACACTTGAAGAGAGAGATAGAATTTTCAATGCCGACCTTTCAGCTACCCCACAACTGGCAATACAGAGAGATATATTCATATTTCAGACACTGATAGGATGCAGAGTGAGCGACTTGTACCGAATGACCAAACTAAATGTGGTCAATGAAGCCATAGAGTATATTCCCAAGAAAACCAAAGAGGGGAATCCGGTTACGGTACGTGTTCCACTTAATGACAAAGCGAAAGAAATCCTTGAACGCTACAAAGAATATGAGGGGAAACTATTGCCGTTCATATCCGAACAAAAGTACAATGACGCCATAAAAAAGATATTCAAGTTGGCTGGAGTTGACCGCATCGTAACAATCTTAGATCCGTTGACGCACAACGAAATCAAACGACCGATTTATGAAGTGGCAAGCAGCCACTTGGCAAGACGTACTTTTATCGGCAATATCTATAAAAAAGTGAAAGACCCGAACCTTGTTTCCGCACTGTCGGGACACAAGGAGGGAAGCAAGGCTTTCAGACGATACAGGGATATTGACGAAGAAATGAAGAAAGACCTTGTAAAACTATTAGACTGATACTTGTATGGGACAACAGGAATATGACAATTTCAAAAGACTGATAAAGGAATGGCTCGACAGCCATCCGGATGAATATGCCGATTTCGTAGAAGAAATGAACGACAAGAAGTTCAAAGGGTTCTTCAATATTTTCAATACGGCTGTAAGGCTTGTTCCGAAATATAAAGAAGCAGCACGCAAGAGAATAGGCGATGATAGAAACCCTGATTTCGAGGAACTGGAAAATGTTCTTTTACAATCAGACCTTGCCGAGAAAATAGTGAATGAGTTTCATACCCCGAACAAGAGAAGCATTGTTCCTGCCATGCTTGCATGGCTCTATTACGGACGAAGCTATGAGTGCATGGTGGAACAGGGTGAGGAACTGACCAAAAGAAAGGATATTCCCACCTTATACAAATGGCTTGTTTCCGGCATGGTCAAATTCATTATCAGAAAAAGCATCGCCAATGGCATGAGAACCAAAGAGGACTGGCAAGTATTCAGGAAGCAACAGAAAGCCATTGAGGAAAACTCTCTTGTGGAATGGGCAATAGAAGAAGATGAAGGCAGGTGGAACTGCTGAATTTC
>OGHW01001068.1_pt1 | contig 24699 bp, 41 predicted proteins | sample 1571641 | NCBI WGS metagenome assembly OGHW01 (sample SAMEA2582066, study PRJEB24529) | metagenome | biome: Human gut stool | place: China | collected 2011 | reverse complement strand
TTGTTCATCGCCAAAATACTCTTGAAACCATTCATAACTCATATCAGTTTCGATTTCTAAAAACTTCTTAAATGTCTTTTCACGCTTTTTAGGGTCTAACATTAAATTCATCATTTTTGTTGGAGCTTTAAAAGCGTCGTCTATTTCTAAAATTTTATTAACTGTCTTTACATCAAATTTCATTGTCATTCTTATTAATACCCCCTGTACATTCCACTAGCACGTCTGCATGGTACACATATCAAATCACTAGGATAAACAATCGAATCAACCTTATATGTTTTGATTTCTCCACATTGATGTTTGACTGTCATTTGTTGTTTTTTGTCATCAATATTTATTAATTTCCATTCTGGATTTAAATCAAGTGCTTTTAGGGCTTTTACTTTGTCATTATCATAATGACTTGGTAAACCATATCTACACCTACATTGTGGTCTAGTAATCAAAAGAATTAAATTACCTTGAGTAACATATCTTTCTTTACCACATCTCCTACATTTAATTTTGATTTCATCTTCAAAAGTTTTACCTTCGTCAAGAATTTCCCAGTATTGAGAATTTTCTTTTAATACTTTTAAATTCAAGGCTTTGATTTTACGTTTCTTACATGCAAAACACACTGGCTCTTTTTTACTTAGTATCTTTTCCATTGTTTTGTATCCTCTGCTTAGTATGTAATCTCCACATATATGTTTAATCTTTACGAATCTTCTGTCGTGATAACAGATTTCCCAGTCTGGATATTTCTTGATTAACTCTTCTGTTTTAGCTACCATGTTGTCATATTTAGCGTTTCTAATACAAACTCTACATACATCGCTAAAACCGTCTCTTGTAATGTTAGATAAAATCAGCTCTCTTTGATTCCCACATTTTTTACAAGTTATTCTGATTACGCTAGATAAGCCTTTATGGTCTTTGAAAATAAAATCAAACTCTGGATGTTTCTTTCTAATTAATTCAAGTCGTTCTACAGCATGAACTTTCAACTTTTCAATTCTTTCTTTAACTTGCAAATCCAAATAATAAGGAACATTACCTTGAATTGGTTCTCTAAATCCTGTCATATTTTAGAAACACTCCTTACGATTTCTTGATTATCTCTAACCTTTTCTGTTTCTAATCTATGAATATAAACTTCTCTAGTTACCGTATCGTCAACGTGTCCTAATCTTTCAGCAACAGCTCTACTATCAATACCTTGGCTAACTAGATATGTAGCATGTTCGTGCCTTAAACCATGAACAGACATAACTGGAACTCCTGCTAGATTACAAGTCCATTCCAGTCTTTTATTAAGTGTTGAATTATACTGGAATCCTTTGATTGAACCAAAAATACTTTCATCTTTATCAGCACCTTTAGCGTTCCTATGAAATAGATATAAAACCATTTCATCTACTGGAATTGTTCTAACTGAATATTTGTTTTTAGTCGTTTTGAATCTTCTTGCAAAATCACGATCTCCACCATGATTTTTATAATCTAAGGTTTTGTTGATAGATATTGTTTTATTTTCAAAATCAATATCTTCTAATGTTATTCCTAAAATTTCAGCGTATCTCAATCCTGTTTTCAGTAAAATCAAAAAGAAATTAGCTGAAGATGAATTTAAATGTTTTAAGGTATCTACTAACTTCTTCATATCATCAAGTTCCATAAACTTGGCTTTTTTCTTTCTAGTGATACCTTTAGGAATTTGAGCGTCATAAGTAACATCTCTGTCCGTTAATCCGTCAACGTTATAAGCACGTTTTAAAGCCCAAGCTAATTGATGATGGAAGTCTACTGTAGTAGCTTTTTCATGAGTCTTACCAAACTCATTTAAAATTTGTTGATAGTCATTTGCGTTCATGTCTTGTAAATACAAGTCGGGACAAATTTTCTTCAAGTGTCTATGTGACAAACAATATTTATCGTATGTTTTATCTGCGACTTGATTAAGCTTATAAGTATCTACCAAATTTATGAAATAATCAGTGAATAATATTTTCTTTCTCCTACCCAACTCAATCACTTCCTAAATTCTTAGTTATCCTTTTTATCTTTTGATTCAGCTCAATTTGTGCTACTCTAGCTTCAAAAATTTCTTTATTTTCTGAACGTAATTTCTTCTTATTTAAAACACTATTTACACCTTTTCTGATACAAGCCAGGTTATTAATATCAAAATTTCTTTTGTTTCCATCTAAGAATGTAACTACATTATCTTTAGGAACTGGACCGTTATATTTTTCCCAAATTAATACATGTTTTAGTTTCCATCTTTTATCTCTAGGACCGTTCATTTTTACTTTAACCATTACATATCCATCAGACGTATATTCACTTCCTAATGGTTTTTCAGTAGTTGATTTTTGACCTTTTTTAAACCATCCTTTCTCAGAACCAGGAAATTTTAAACCTTTCATCCCTTTATTCCAAGGTTTTTGACCTTTTTTAAATTTTCCACTGATACTGTTACGAATGTTGCGTCTATAACATGCCATTTTCATATTATCTAAAGTCCAAGGAAAATCAGGAAATTCTTGTTTAAATAATTCAAATGATTCTATCCAAGGTTTACCAGGAACATTAACTTCCAACCAATTAATTATCTTTGGACTCAATTTTTTTGACATTTTTAACCTCCAATACTTCAGGAGTTTTAACATCTCCAGTCAAATCAGCTCTTAATTTCATAACTCTAAATTGCAAATCAGCACTCTGAATAAGTTTATCTGACACATTACTAATGGCTTTAGCTCGTTTTAATTCTTCGTCTAGATTTAAGCTATCATCATTCAAACGTTCTAATTGTTCAAACAAAACATTATTCAAATCTTCCATTTTATTTCTAACCATATCATCAACTCCATTAACTTTAATTTAATATCGATATTAAGCGGATAACGGGACTCGAACCCGCACTTCCAGAATGGGGAGTCTGGCAGTCTACCTTTTAACGTATACCCGCATAATTACCACTCAAATGTGGTAATATCTGTTAATTACTTCAATCTTTCAAAAAGTGTTTTTGATTCTCTAAGTACATCAGCTTGTAATCTTCTTGCCTCTCTAATTTCATCAACATATCTAGTTGTATTAAATTTGTAATAAGGTAACTTTAGTTGTTCTCTAGCACTTTTGAGTAAAAATATCGCTGCATCAAGTTTTTCTTTATCGTTCATCTTGTAAATAATATGTCCCTTCTATTAGTTCGTATTCTTCAACATCAATTGATTCTGGAAAATAGTTAGATTCTCTACTTCGTCCAATTTGTTCTGCTATTTCATCAGCATGTTTTTTAGTTGAGTAAATTCCGATAATGTTATGAAACAGATCAGTTCTGGTATGCCATATTTCAACATCTGTACTATATCGGGTTCCGGTTACTACGAAAATTTTATTCATCTTCTGCATCTCCTTGTCTTATATTTTTCCCGTAATTCATCTTGATAAATCATAAAATCAAGGTTACGTTTGGTGTAAATTAAACTAAAAATTATACAAATTTCTGCAAAAAACATACCTAATATTTTTAAATCAAAGAAATAAGCTATTTCCAAAAATAAAGTTACTCCGCTTGCAAATGTAGTAATACCAATTAAAACTGATAATAATTTACTTACTATCTTCATCTTCTAGCTCCTTTAAAGTCCAAGATTTTGTGATGATGAAGATATCACGTAGCGGTTCATATTCATCAATAACAACATCTTCTGAATTAGCACTATATTTATAAAGTTTTGCTAATTGAATAGCTGTTGTTTTAAAAGGTGTCATAAATAGTGTTGGACCTTTTCTGATTTTCAAAATATTAATATCTATGAGATTCTTCATTCGCTTTTGATTTTTATCTGATACGATGTAAACTTTACTCATTATCTAATGCCTCCATTACTCCTCTTCCTTTATATAAATTCTGATTACTTTGCCATTAACTCTCGATGATTTGCTCGTTAAGTTAAAATGTGATGTTATTTGACGACTAAAACTAATGTTAGAAACTGAATTTAAACCATTTCTCAAACAATATTCTGTATATAATTTATAGACATCTTTAGTTGGTTGATTTAGATAATCAGTTTCTTCTAAATCGTCAAAGAACCCTAAAATTGGATTATTTTCGTATTCGTATTTTTCTAATTCTCTATCTGCTAACTCTGATTTAGTGAATCCATTATTTTCTAAAATACGATGCAATGCTTCTATTGATTTAACAATTAGATATTTAATTGCATTTTCTTGTCTTAAATCATATTTAATATATGGTTTGTAGTCTGGATCTTTAGGAGAAAATGTAGCATTAAATGGAACAATAACCATTCTGCGATTCAATGCTTTGGTATCTGAACCTTTCCCAAGTCTTGGTATTGAATTGGCAGAAAATAACAATTTTGAGTAATTTTCAAACATAAAAGGATCTAATCCTTTACGTTCAGCCGTAACAGCTTCACCAGTAACTAACTTTTTTAAAATTGATGTATCTTTAATGTAGGAATCAGAAATATCATCGCCAATATTTGCTAATTTTCCAGCCAATTCACTGGTTTTAAATCGTTGATCCAACTCAGACACATCTAAGGATGAGATATTTTTACTACCTAACAGGGTTCGTATCATGTCTAAATACGTTGATTTACCGTTAGCACCTGAACCAGTTAAAATAAAGAATTTACCCAGTTCATTTCTGCGATAGAATGTATATGCAATAATTTCATACAACAAATTAACCAAATCACGTTGATGACACGCTAGTTTATCCATAATCTCATCAACCAAAGAACATTTAGCACTAGGTTCATAATCATAATCAATTTTGTTAGTAATTATGATATTAGGAGTGTATGGTTCTAATCTTTTTTCTTTGATATTATATACACCATTTTTGAATGCTATAAAATTAGCATCTTGTGAACTGTAATTTTTAAGACTTTTAATATCAATGTACGATAGAACTTCTTGACGATTAGAACGCCTAATACTTGGTAGAATTTCAAGCATTTTACTTTCAATAATTTTAGTTCCAGCAACATATACACCGTCATCATAACTATGTAATTGACCGTTGATTTGTTTAATGTTTAGTTCTGAAATCAGATAATCCCCAAACAGATTAGGACTAAATTTACCGTCAACATAAAAGACTTTTTTGTTAAAAGCTTCATCTCTAGTGATAGTTTCTAACTCTTCTACAGGTAATGGATCTTCAAAAATATATTTGTTGATTAACTTGAATGTTTTCTTGATTTCTTCTTTAGACAAGCCTTCACTTTGCAGCGTTAAAATATATGGATAAAGGGTTTCATTTCGTCCATCTCCTGAACGTAAATTATCAATTTTTATCTTTTTAGAATTACGTTTACTTAGTGGACGTAACCAATAAGGTAACTCCCCTAATTCATCTCCAGTTAAAGCTATTTCTCTTTCTTCGCCATTGATTTTCAAAGGTTCAAACGTTGAATTATAACCATATTTAACATCTGCTACTAATCCTATTGGTAATAACAATTTAGTTCCATTACGTTTATTCTTGTTAGTGTTTTTAAAATAGAAGTGAACCCCATGTTCTGTAAATCTTGCGATGCAAGGATAATCTAGGTCATCTAAGATATCTAGTAACTTATCTGAATCTTCGATGCTATCAACATCAAGCATGATAATATCTTCTGCTAAAATCCCACCATAAGAATCAAACTTTTTTACGTTATCCAACGTACGTAATTTTTCATCTGGAACATCTTTGAATTTCTCAATCGCCCCCTTTTCATTGGATTTAACGTATCCACGATACAATTTCAATTAACTCACCCCAAACTGCTTCAATCGTTTTTTGGCCATGTCTATATACCATTGTTTATCTAGGTATTCTGGTGCTTTTACATTTTTTATATTGTCGTTAAAAATAAAACATTTCTCAGGACTGTTAGGAAATTTAGCAGGTCTACCAGTAACACAATGAACCTTTAACAATCCACCATCAGTATCTTTTTTGCTAGCAAATGCTCTAACACATCTTTCGTTTAAAATCTCACCGTTTAACAACAAATACTTATATTTACTGGATAACTTAGCGATCAATTGAAATTGTTCTAAATCATCACAATCATTAATGGTATCTTCTACTGGAATGTTATTGACAAAATAATTAACCAAGGCTGTATTTAAAATTGGTAAATTATTATCCAATGGATTTAGTTTTTTAACATAAGCACCTTTAGTTTTGACGTGTCCATCAGTTCCAATCATGACGTAATTATTAACGTCTTTTTGGTAAGCACGTTTAAATTCAGTAAATTCTAAACTCAAATGTGTTCGTCTCTCCCACTCCCAAGCGATATCATCAATTAAATCAAAGTCATCTTCACTTCTTAACTTAACCAAAACACCATCTGTATTTGATTGAGTAATTTCACAATAAGGTTCTAACTTCTCGATCAGATCCGTTAATAGTAGTTGTCCGTAAATACATACTCGATTTGCTTGTCTTGGATCATATAACGGATTATTTTTATCTTTCATCGCTCCATAAGTTGAGTTAATAACGATTTTTAACGGTGCTTGAAGTGGGTTGCCTTCATGCTTATATTTAACTCGTGTATCATAGATTTCTTTGAATTTTCTTGGGTCTTTGATTGAGCGTGATAATAGTCCGTATTGAATCATTAAACTTGGATACAGACTCGTCACGTCCATATTGATAAAATATCCTTCTCCAAAATATTGTGGTTTAGCTCCATGAACTCCACCCCAAGCATAGATATGTGGAACACCTGCAATTTCAGTTTTTAAAGATTTTGAATAATCACGATTTTCTTGATTTTTATAGAAATCTAAAACTTGAGTGTATTTTTCAATTTTTAGAATATCTGGAAAATCTAAATCAAATTCATCATGATAAACTTTCTTTCGTGCTTCTAAAATAATTCCTGCCATTTGAGCTTTACTCTTAGATAAGTAGGATAAATTCATCTTTTTTGTAGGTAATTTACACAATTGAAGTTGAGCATTAAAATCACTTTGACGATTTAAAAATACTTCCATTGTTTCTTCAACGTCGTGTCTACAATACTTAATAGTTTCGTCAATTTCTGCTTGGGCCAGCTTACGTTGAATATTGAAATCTACGTCAGATTCTTTAATGTTTGAACCCATAAACCCTTCAAGTGACTTCAAACCACCATCACCACGAATCATCACATCGTAGTTAAACATCTTAATTTGTCTGAATAACCTTGACGCTTTCCAACCAGGTACGCCTTTGTTAATAATCATGTCTGAAATTTCGTAAGGATTAATATCACATAATATTGATTTATGTATCCATTGATCGTAATGATTGTTGTTGTAACCAACCCAAATACAATTTTCATGTTCTTGATGAAACTTCTTTAATTTTTCAGAATCATTAATGATTACTGTTTCGGTTTTAGTTTCAGGATCTTTAATAACGACTAACCAATCGTATTTAAAGACTTCATAGTCATAAAAAATCAACATGTTAAACACCTCATTTAACTTTGACTGTTATTACTAACAGCTTATCGACCTTAACGGAATCGAACCGTTATAAAATCAAACCAGATAGGTCAACCTTTCCTTAGGAGAGTAAATTAATGTAGCATTCCTGGTTTACAGAAAAATGCATTATCCCTAACCCGCCCACCACATAATTAACGATTAATCATCATAAACTTCTTTGATTTCAAACGTTGGATAACCTTTTTTAGATTTTCCATATTTCAAGCGATACTCTAACCCGTCAGAATCAAGATCATCAAAAATCTTATTGATTAATTCTTCATATTGACTGAAAGTTTTAAATTCAACATCATTATCAGTACCTAATGAACGTAAAAATTCATTTACAATGTGAATTTGAAAACCTTTAGTAATTAGTTGATTCATGAAAATTTTAGATCCCTCGAAATCTCCTTCTAAAATGTTGAACCAAACTGTAACCATTGGATCTCCTTTTTTGGAAGATGTACATTCTAATTTCTCAATTTCAACCTCATAGTCTCCAGTTGGTACTTCTCGATATTCTCCACTTCCACCATTTTCTGCTGCTTCTTTAACTTCATCTCTCAATGCTTCGTTATCAAATTCTTTGTCAAATTTAGTCCAATTACTCATGTTTTAAGTTCCTCCAGTTATTTAATCTTCTTCAGTTGTACGTCTTCTACGGCGTCTTCTAGTTTTTTCTTCCTTAGGTTTTTCCTCAACTGCTTCAGGCTCTGTTTCTTCTACATCAGATTCTTCAGTATTTTCAACTTCGTCAGATTCAGACTCTACAGGTTCTTCACGTTTTTTACGTCTACGTGTCTTTGGTTTTTCTTCCTTAGGTTTTTCTTCAGTATCTTCAACTTCTGCTTTTTGAGTTTCTTCTTCGTCAACATCTTCAAGCTTTGTTTGTTTACGTTTCTTAGGTTTATTACTATCAACTAGTGATGTATTGTAAACATCAACCAATTCATCATAGTTTAAATTAATTGAATCAATTGACAAATTACTTAATCTACCACCACCGAATTGAGTTGTAGTAGTTTTAAAACTTAAAATATGTTCGTTGTCTTCAACAACAACTCGACAAACCAAATCGACCATACCGGCAATTTTATTTGCTACCTTCTCTTGAATATTGGGTTTAAAGGTTGTCAACTTAGCACCGGCACGACTTAAAATATCCTTAGTCGAATCTTCATGAGAGATTAGAACAATATTTTCATAATCTAAGTTAGTTACTCTTCTCATAGTCGATAAGAATTCAGTTCTAACTTCGTCCCAAGCCTTAAATGGATCATCTGATTCATGTTCAATACCTAATTTGTCATACATATATAAACGACAAGATTCATATAAATCTTCTACCAAATCAACTACGATTGTCTTAAAATCGTTGTTCTTCTTTTCAAGTTCATCAATGTATTCTTTGAACACTTGCCAAGCAAATTTACGACTTGTTCTTCTACCAGTAGTTGTAACTTCATCTTTAATTGCTACTACTGGAGCGTCTACATAACTTGTGTTTCCATCAGTATTTAGCATCAATGGATCTGGAAATTCATTAGCAAATGTAGTTTTTCCAGTAAATGGAGCGCCATAAATCCATAACTTTCTACGTGTAACTTCTGTTAATTCTCTACGTTTATTTTCAGGTAATGTAACCATGTTGTATGTCAATCCTTTCTCAACATAATCTCGATAAGGGCTATATTTCCAAAATGGATCATCTTCATTTAAAGGAAATTCTGTAGCTTCTAACATATGTTTAGCAGTCGTCAACCATTCAATAACCTTATCAGGATTATATTCAACATCTTTAATTTTTATTTGATAATCTTTATTAATTGCTCGTTTTAATCGTTGTCTGAATTGATATTCAGATTCTGTTTTCTTTTGTTTTAATCTAATTTTTGGAATGAAAACATATCTAAGATGTTTTACTTTTCTTCCAGTTAATTCAAAGTAGTATTTGTACAAATGAAGTTGAGCTGACTTCATATAATTATCGATTGAGTTTGAATATTTAAAATCATAAATATCAAACGTTCCATCATCGTTTTTAACCAACATATCAATGAAACCAATGTAATCTTGATTACTTAGTGCCACTTCATAAAAACCACGTTCAGGTAATAAACCCAAAACTTTCTTAGATAACAATTCAAGTTTGATTGCTTCTTCAATGTGTTTGTCAGTAATTAATGGATATGACATGTAATACTGTTGAATTGCATTTTGATTTTTTTGAATCAATTCATGCATCGCTGTCCCTAAAATTAATGGATCAGTTGGTTCAAAATCTGGTAATGTATCTAACTTTTCAAGATACCTGAGTTTATATTCAAGTGGATTTCGCTCAAATGTAGATACTCTGGAATATGAGAGTTGCAAGCTAACATCACCTCAACAATCTTTTTAAAAGTTTCAAAGCCTTGTGGATATAGGATTAAACCTATACCATTAGTTTGATTAATCAGTTTTGTGTTTCTAATTTGTAAATCACTAGGTTGTCCTCGAATATCTTTAAGCTCGATACTTAAGAAAAATCCGTTAATGTTGCAAATCAAATCAGGAATTCCTCCTGATTGAAATCCACCGCCCCAAACTTTGAAGAACCAACCATTATCTTTAATGGTCTTATCCTGTTTTTTAGTGTTATTCTGGTAGATTCCTTGACTCTCTAAGTATTTTTCAACCTTTTTTTCAAATCGTTTTTCTCCAGCCATTACTTCACCTTAATTCGTACATAACCCTTGCGGTTAGTTACTTTAGGATAATCATTCAACAACATATCGTATTCTTCTGGTTCTTTTTCTTTAAAAGCTTTCAAATCAACACTTGTTGATTGAGTTGGACCAACATAAGTAACTTTTACAAAGTCGTTATCAATTGATTTAACGTTGTATTGTTCCATTTGTTTTACTAATTTATCTTTATATCTCTTCTGTTTGTTTTGAAGTTCCTTAATACTGTTATCTAATAATTTTAGATCCTTGAATAACGCAATGTTACTTTGTTCAAATTCTGTTAATTCGTTCATTCTTCTATACTCCTTATTTGAATATTCCAATTTTTACCTACACTATGTCCTTTTACTGCTGGAACCTTAATTTCATTAACCATAGAACCTTTACCAGCCTTAATTAATGAATCTACTTTTCTAGTCCATTCTCGTTTTTTTTCTTAATGTATTCAGTCATGACTGTTAAAATTTCATCTTCAGTCATTTGAAACTTTTTCCCATTAATCGAAATCACTTTTAAAGAGTTCATCAGTGTAATCTCTCCTTTCTTTTAAAGCTCGATAAATTCGTTCTTCCACTGACTTCTCAACAATCAAGTTGTAATAAAAACATGATCGTTCCTGTCCGATACGATGTATTCGTTTCTTAGATTGCTCATACAACTCTGATTGTTGTGGTGGAGTAAAATAAACAATTTTATTAGCTTTTTGTAAATTCAAGCCCATTGACCCAGCTTGATACTGAATCAAGGTAATTGAATCGTCCTTAGTTTCATAATTGGTTAGATTTTTAGTCTTACCATTAACAATTGATATTGGACGTATTTTGTTTTTAGCAATTTTTACAATCTCATCTAACTCACGTTCAAAGTTGTAGAAAATTATCAATCTATCTTCTGTTGAATCAATCAAATCTGATAATCGATCTAGTTTTTCTTTAGAATACATACCAGAAAGTTGTCTTAAACCTAGAAGATAAGTTAATGCTGTATCTCCTAATAATTCTTGACTATCAAATTCTAAGTACTTATCTTTTAAAAATTTGCGATAATTACTTGATTGTTTAACCTTGATTGGTATGAAATTTTGTTCTGGCAGCTCAAAAACATCTTCTGTTTTCATGAAGACTGCTCCATGTTCTCTAAGTTTCCTTTTTAAACGCTGCACATTCTTATATGGATGATCTTTATTAACAACTTTAAATTTCTGAATTCCTAAATACATGGTGTCCCAATTTACATAAATCTTGTTGTATTTAGATTTAGTAATATTCCAACCCAATAAATGAGCTTGACTCCATAAGCGTTCATATTTGCCTGACGTTGGAGTACCAGATAATAAAATAATGTTGTCTGGATGCATTTTTAAAATGTATTTAGCACGTTTAGTTTTTTCATTTTGAATCATGGAAGATTCATCTAACATCAATGTAAAATCATGTCTGAAAACTGATTTGAGATCACGTCTGAAAACTAAATCGTAATTAATAATCAAAACGAATGGTCTTAACTTTTCATAACTATTTAATACTTGATTCAATTGTGTTGATTTAGTACCATCAAAAACTTGATACTTATAATACGTTTTGAAGTGATTGATCCACATAGGAATCAATGATTTTTGACAAATTAATAAATTAGCTCGTTTATTCAATTGATGTAACTTCTCAGATCCCACAAACGTTTTACCAAGACCCATATCCAAGTAGTAAGCTACTTTATTCATATCTTTTGTTTCTTCTAAAATATCTTCTTGATGTTTAAATAACTTAATCTTGGGCAATTCTTGCCACACCCTTTCAAATACTCCCAATTACATGATTTTCATCACCAAAACCTGGTAAACGATATGGTGATGCCAACACTTCTAATTCATCATTTGAAAAATATATTGGCTTGAGTGAATTATCATATCCAACTTGAATGTCTGTAATTTGTTCGTTGTACAGCATTACGAACAAACTCTCAATCAATCTAGTGTTAATTGCAAATTCAATATATGGTATGCTATAATAGCTATTGAAATGATATTTAGCATTATCGAAAACCCCATAAACATCAGGCCTGATAATCATGGTGTTATCTTTAAAGCTAATTTTTGCAATTTTACATTGATGACTGATTACTTGAAACATTTGTTTTATTGGTTTAACTGGTAAGGCAAATGTTTCTTTTTTGTCTTGATTCTCTTTGAATAATTTCTCAACAAAATCTTGTTTCTTATCGTCTTTGATTTTTTGATCTAAGTTACTATGAATCTTGACTAAACAGCCACCGTAACCATACACAAATGAATCTTCTGTAACATACTCAGTCCATTGATTAAATCTTTTATTTAACTTCTTCAATTTGTTTGCATGACTTTTGAAATTCTTAATCCCTATCATCTTTTACATACACCTCATAACTTCCACAAAACGGACAATAATTGACTTCTCCGACACCATTTATTTCAAAAACTCTAGAACAACCATTACAAACGAATTTACCGATTACTTCCATCTTCATCACCCCAATTCCAAAAAGTACCATCTTCGATCGCATCAACCATTGGAGCTAACATAAGCCCAACTAAAATTCCTATTACAAGTATTGCTAAATTAATCATTTTATTTCCTCCTCATCTTTGCGTATTTCCGTTAAAGCTACTAACGACAAAGCGAACCAAAATACGAAACCAAAGCCTATATATAAGTGACCCATTCCAAAACTCAGTCCACTAAAGAAAATTGCTACTAAAGCACTTAAATTTATAAAACCTTTACCCGTACTATTCATTACTTATTTACCTCCAGTGAAAATATCTTTTAACCAACTTACTAATACGAAAACTGATACATAAATTAGGCATCCAATTAAGACTACTAATATAGGTTCCATTCACACTTTTCCTTTCCAATCAATTCTTCGTTTGTTATCTTCCATCCACTCGCATGCTGATTTAGCAAAAATCATTTGTTTCTTACCTTTCCCACCGTGTGGATTTAAGCACCAACCACCTTTATCAAAATCAATCTCATCAGCAAATGGTATAATTACATAACGTCTAACCCACTCAGCTGATTTATTGGAACAACAATGTTTTCTGAATTCATTGATGTCCCAAGTCACACCTTCAAGTGATGTTTTGAAAATCTGATTGATAACATTATTTAAGTAATTTTGATTAATGTTTACTTGTAATGCTTCCATTTAAATCACCTTCCTTGTAATCAGGAAACACAATATAAGCATGACTATTTAATCTTTCTGTAACGTGTTCTAATACGTATTTTGCTTGGTTAATATTGAAATTATATCTATCGAAAGTTTCTAAAATCTCATCTTCACAACCTTTAAATTTCTTAGTATTGATAAACATTTATAATCACCTACTTATTTTGAAACAATCCAAGAATTGCAGAAACCAATGCAACAATTGACAAAAACAAAGCTAAATTATCCATTTAAATCATCCTTTCCAAACTCTGATAAAACGTATTGCACCTTTTAGATTATCTTCTACGGAATCACCATATCTTTCTGTTACGGCTTCATATAGTTTTTGATAATCTGTTTTCTTTTGATGAATTGATTTTCCTGTTACTAATTCATAACTAGATTTCAATGATTCTTCTTTTAACTCTTCATCAGAAGTTAAATTTGCGATCTTATATAGTAAGTTTGCTCGTTTTAAATCATCCGTTGATTGATTTTGAGCTTGAAGTGATTGATTTCTAATTTGTTCTTCCATTAGATTAAATGCTTCAATATATTTGAGCTTGAATTCATCTGCCTTACGTCCTGTAAATCCCATTGCGATAAACGTAAACCCATCACGATTGAGATAGTACATTTTGTTTTGCTTGCCACTCCTATCTGTATACGTTGATTCAGCAAACATTTTTTTGTACTGAGCCGAATTTTCGGCCGAGTTAATTTTTGAACTAATTGCTTCTAAAACATGTTTATGTTGTTTTCCAAATGCTTCTGATAAAACTAAGCTTGTTGTTACAGCTTGTTTATCATGCATAATCACTAATTCGTTCATATCATTCACCCCTTTCTTGACTCGTTTAAAATATATGAACTTGTTACACCTAGATAATCAGCTACTTCTTGAAGTCTTAGTGCGTTAGGAATTTGTCTATTCCATTTAGAGACAGCTCCATTCGCCAAACCTAAGTCTTTTTCTAAGCGGTAAATTGATATGTTTTTCTCACTGCTTAAACTCTTAATAGTGTCATAGATTTTCATTTTTAACCCACCTTTCCTATTTTTAAAATTTTACTAATCAACTCCACTTTATCGTTTGCTTTTCTATTTCCATGCAAAATGTCTGATAAATAAGACGGTGAAATTTGAAGTTGTTCAGCTAACCATTTATTTGTTTTTCCAAGTTTTTTTAAAGCGATTAATACTTCTATTTCGAATGTTGTTCTACTCATTTCCTACCCTCCTTTTTATGTGTGCGAATTTTTTCGCTAATTTGTATTGACTTTATCCACCCTAAAAGATACAATGAAACCGTAGGAAATAAACGTTACTATAGTAATAGAAACGTTTATATTTATGTTGTTGTGCTATTTTTTTCGCTCATTCCTTAGCACATTTATATATTATACCCTAAAAGGTTTAATGTCAACATAAATTACCCTAAAAGATAAAAAAGAAGGTGTAACTTATGGATATTTATGAAAAAATCCAGTATTTAGCGAGAAATCAAGGCCTTTCTGTTAGAGAACTTGGTAATAAGTTAAATATTGGTCCTACAACGTTATATAAGTGGAAAAGTCAGACCCCTAAATCTGATATTCTCATCAAAGTAGCCGACTACTTCAATGTATCTACGGATTACTTGCTTGGCAGGTCTAACGATAAATACGACTTATCACCACAAGAAAAAATAGATATAGGTATTGAAGCTGAAAAAATGATGAAAGGACTGAATGACGAAGGTTCTATAAATTTTTACGGAGAACCTATGAGTGATGAAGATAAAGAAGCTACTTTATCCGCTCTAAATTTATTAATGACTATTAATAGAAAGAAAGCTAAGAAAAAGAAAGATATGAATTAGGCGGTGATTACGTGACACTAAAAAATGACGTCAATTCATTAATTGAACTATACGGTACTTGTGACCCAGAGCAAATTTTAAAAGAGTTAGGTGTATCTGTCTGCAATACGGACTTATTGCCACCATCCACTCTAGCAATGAAAGTTACAAGTGACGGAGAAACAACGATAGGTATTCTGTATTCATTACCAGAATACACGAGAAAATTTATTTTAGCTCACGAATTAGGACACGTTGTAAAACATGCTAACAACTCTACTACATTTTATAGAGCGTTCATGTCTGGTTATGATATACCTAAGATTGAAGCAGAAGCTAATAAATTTGCATTTTACTTATTATTAAATAATTTAGATATAAACGAATCATTCAATAAATATGACTTTGTTAAATCTTATGGTCTACCAGAAGAATTAGCTAGGTTCGTGAGTATTTAAAATTTAAATGAGTTATATTAATTATGATTTTACAAGTTAGAATATTGATATTTTTAATTATCAAATAAAATTAGTGAGGAGATCTTATATGAAAAAGAAAAAAATGAAATTCATTACCACTACCCTACTATTTATGAGTTTATTAGGTGCTTGTTCAAACTCTAATTCAAGTTCTAAAACTAGTTCAGAGTCTTATAAATCTAGCTCGTTAAAAGCTAAGAAAGCCAAAGAATCATCAAAAAAGAAAGCTGAATCTATAAAAAAGGCTAAAGAGGAATCAAAGAGAAAAGCTGAAAGCAAGAAAAAAGCTTCTGAATCTAAAAGAAAAGAATCCGAAAGCAAAGCTTCATCTGAAAGCGCATCTATAGCTGAAAGCCAAAGTAGAGCTAGTGAATCTGAAAGCATTGCAAAAGCTAGTTCAGAGTCATTAGCTTCTGCTCAAGAAAATCAAAGTAGCAATACTAATTATGATAATAACGGGAATGATAGTAATTTTCAAAATACTGATATGAATACTGCTGATACTGGTAAGATTGTAGGTAATATTAATAGTCATATTTACCACGTCCCTGGTCAACACGGATATAATATGAATTCTGCCAACGCTGTATATTTTAACTCTGAACAAGATGCAATTAATGCTGGGTACAGGAAAGCTTTGAGGTAGTTAATATGAGAGGATATGTTAGAAAACCATCGTTAAAAACATCTTTCAAAGCAGCTACTACTGCTAAGTATAAAAGAAGATTAAAGAAAAAATTAATCCCTGGTTATGGAACTCGTACTGCAGGATGGTTACATCCTAAACGTAAAATTTACAATAAAGTATATCATCGTACATCAAAAAGTTTGTGGGATTTATTTAAGTAATATGAAAAAAGTAAAAGACTTAATAGAGAAAAATTTTATTAAATCCAAAAATATTTGGCTAGCTATATTTTTTGGAGCGTTTGGATTACATAGGTTTTATTTAAAGAAAAATGGATTAAAAATGTTATTAATTACGGTTTTAACATTAGGATTGGGAGTAATTATCACTTATCACGATAAAAATAAAGGAGCAATGAAAAATGGAAAGTATCGTATCAAAAGTAGTAGGAATGGTTGGAGCTTTAGCAATAGCGTATCTAATATATAGATATAACAAGAATCACAAACGAACTAAATTTCTATATGCTTTAGCTGGATTATTTTTGATTTCTGGATTGTGTGCGCCTTTTATGAAAACAGTAGATCCTAATCAAGAGGCAAAAGAAAGCAGTATCTCAGAAAAATCTTCATTATCAGAAAAAAGAAAAATTGAAGAAAGCATGTCAAAAAGTATGTCAAGTTTGAAATCTGAAAAAAGTGCATCAGAAAGCAAAAATAAAAAAATAGCAAAAGAAGTATCTGAAGCTGCTAAATCATCTGAAAGCAGCTCTAAGAAAATTCCAAGAGAATATGTTTCTGCTTTGATTAAAGGTCAAGAATATGCTAATAGTATGTACATGTCTAAAAAGGCTGTTTATAATCAGCTTACTTCTGACTATGGAGAAAAGTTTTCTTCTGACGCTGCTAATTATGCTATAGCTAACATTAAAGCTAATTGGAATAAAAATGCATTGCATAAAGCTAAGGAATATCAAGAAGAACAAAACATGTCCCCTGATGCAATATACGACCAATTAACTTCAGATTACGGCGAACAATTTACACCAGATGAAGCTAATTATGCAATTCAACATCTTGAAAAATAAATAGCTAAAGGAGTGGATTAAATGTCAAAAATATGTTTGATAGATAATGAAAAATTAGGGATGATGGCAAATTCATTTAAAACTAAGGACGGTAATGTTTTATGTGCAAAACATGCTGAAGTACTTGGTCTAACTCCTAAAGATATTTCAGAATTATTAACAACAGATATTAAAGATGATTTCAATGATTTAATGAATGCTATGAAAAAATTCAATATAACGGATATAAACCAATTATCAAAGAATGAACGTAAATCTTTAGCTTATTTAGCTAAACGAAATCTAAACAAACTATCTCCAGATATCTATAAACAAGTTGAAGATATTACAAATCAAATAGCAGGTAATAGACTAATGCTATTAGGTTTAGGGTTACAAGGATCTACTCAATCTCTAACCCCTTCTTATTTGGCAGCTATTCTAGAACAAAATTGGATTTTAATCAGACAAAATGAACAAATCATTGAGTTATTAAAAAATAATAATCATTAACATACTAACAAAAAGTCGTACACTTAACTCATGTACGACTATAAAAACAATATATTAAATTTTAAAAATAAAGGAGAGTTTTTAAATGGCAGATAAAAATAATAGTAAACCTACTCATATTTTCAGTGGTAATAGAGCTGTACGAATTCCAGAACGAGGAAAAGGACCAGCTCCTGCTCCTAAACCTGTTAAGAAAGATAGCTAGTACCTAAGAATATATATTTTGATTTTCTTTTCAAAGTCTACCAAAATTCTAGAATCTTTGTGCTTTGATGTTTCTTCTACTACTTGCTCAAAACTATATTGATTTTCTGGAGCATCTAAAGGGATTAATGCTAAGTCAAAATAATTATTATCACCAGATTGTTGATAATCAAGATAGCCACACGTTATAAGATTATTGTCAAAATCAAAGATAAATAACGTTTGTATCTTATTGGTATTAAATATGTAATCCCTAGTTTCCCTATTATCGGTGTAACTTTGTCCTGAAGTATTTCTGATTTTATTGATTAGAGAGTTTATCAATTCAATCAACGGTTTAATAATCCAAATCGTACCAACAACGTCAAACAATAGTACAAGCAATATTGATAAAGATATTTCACAATTTAATACGGTTGTTAGGATCCAGTATAAACCAACATTAACACCTGTAAATATCATAATTTTTTGTTTTTTATCAGTTTCATTATTTGGTCTATCAACTATTACAGTAAGTTTTTCAAGAATATTATAATTAATATAACCAAAACAACCAGAAGTTATTAAAATTGTTATGATTGCATATATTAATTTGTATAATTCATTATTCATTATCATCACCCAAATTTATTATAGCATGATATAATTGGATTATGAAATAACGGTAAGACCGTTAGCTAATAGAGACCCAAAAATCAATATTGGTTATTTTAGAGCAACTGATTTTGTGTATCGTCAGTTGTTCTTTTTATTACATAAATTTAACTTGGAAAATAAGCTATCCCAGTTATATCAAGATTTATAGTTGTTGTCAGTTTAATTTGGAAAAAAACACCTACCCAAGTCTGTACACTAAATGGATAGGTGCTATCAAGACAGTCATCAATGCTGCAGATACATTATACCACCCTACTATAAACTTTTTAAAGTGTAACGAGTTGTAACAGATTGTAACAGATTGAGCCAACCATCTGTTACACCCTTTAGCCTTACTCCCACAAGGGTTTCAGAGAAAGTGTAACAGATGTAACAACTTTTAGACCCCCTATATTATATATTTTTTTATTATATATAATAGTGTTAATTATATAGTAATATTAAATATTTAAACTATTCCATTTCTATTTTTAAAAAATATATAAGAAATAGGGTTTTATCTGTTACATCTGTTACAAAGCCTTGATTATCGTTGATATATAAGTATTAATAAGGTGTAACTAGAATTTTTATAAATAACTCTAAAAAGTATCTACAAACCCTATTATATCAACGTTTATAAGGTGTAACAGATTAAAACACCCTATCTGTTACAATCTGTTACACTTTCATATTTTTACAACAACTTTTGATTTTTCTTTGGTTTTCTGTTGATTTTATATAGTATATATACTATAATATTAAATATAGACAGGAGGTGAAATTGTTTGGCAAAGAAAAATAAAAAGAAGAATCTTGAAACTTCTGAAAAAATTGCTAGATATACAATGCTAGGTGCTTGGGCCGTACCTGCAGCCGAACTCATAAAAGCAATTAAAGAAATTATCAAAATTCTTCTAAAATAAAATAATTGAGGTAAGACAATATAAGCCTTGCCTCTTTGCCATACATTATAACATGACTAAAAAAGAAAAGAAATATTATGCTTGGGCTTGTGTAGCTATTATATTAGGTATAATAATAAAATTAATAAGGTGGTATTTTTTAAATGGTTGAAAGTTTATCTCAGAAAAAAGCAAGTAAAAAATGGAATGAAAAAAATAGAGAACATCGTTCCTATTTAACATCTAGAAGTAGTGCCAGAAGTTTTATTAGAAATAAAGCTACTCTAGATGATTTGATAGAATTAGAACAATTAATTAATGATCGTCGTAAACAGTTAGACTCTTAAATTTAGGGAGTGATTATTGTGGCTAGCATATTTAAAAAAGGTAAAGGATACATGGTTAGAGTATCTTGGTATGATGAAGATGGAAAACGTAAATATAAAAATAAGACTGGTTTTAAAACTAAGCGTGAGGCACAAATTTATGCTAATGAATTAGAGAATCTAAAGGCACGTAATTTTATTTCTCAAAATTCAAAAACCCCCTTTCCAGAATACTTCTGGTCTTGGTTTGAAACTTATAAAGAATCTTCAGTTTCAGAACGTACCAAATTAACATATAAAAATGCTTTTAACGTGCTTAAAAAATACTTGAGTGGTATCCCTATTGAAGAAATGGATAGACGCTTATATCGTAAATTTATAGCTGAATTTGGTAAGAATCATGCTAAGTCTACCGTTTCAAAATTTAACTCTTTATATCATGCTTGTGTTAAGGATGCAATGTACGACGGCGATGTAACAAAAGATTTTATAGCAGGAACAGATATTGTATACAATCGAAAGAAAACTAGAAAAATTGACTATCTAAACATTGAAGAAACTAAAAAATTAACTAATTATTTAACTGATACACTCAATCACAACTTTACAGCTAAATATATGATTTTACTTGCTATTGCTACTGGAGCTAGATTAGGTGAAATTCAATCTTTAACATGGAAAGACATTAACTTCAATTTTTACACGATAGACATCAATAAATCTTGGAATGAGACAACTAAAAAATTCCAACCAACTAAGAATGAATCTTCTAAGCGAATAATTAGAGTTGATGAAACGACATTACACTTCATGCAAGATTTAAAACAAAATAATCATGATATGGTATTCATTAATCAATATAATACGATACCGACATCTTCAGCAGTAAATAAAACTTTGAGAACGTGTTTAAAAGAACTGGGAATCGATAAACCTAGTTTTCACTTTCATTCAATTAGACACACTCATGTTGCTTACCTTTTATCAAAAAATATTGACTTGTATATTATATCTAAACGTTTAGGACATTCAGATATTTCTACAACATCTAGAGTATACTCTTACCTAATTGATGAATATAAAAATCGTGCTGATAATCAAATATCTAAATTTATCTCAAATTTATATGATAATTCTGATGAACTTTACCCTGATGATAAGAAAAATTATCTTTAAAATATGAGTGATTTAGTTAATAATAAATGATATATTGCGTGCAATTAAAGTGCACCAAAAGTGCACCAAAGAATTAAAAACATACTAAAACATATGAAAACTCAGAAACAAAAAATCACCTATAAACGTTACTATATCAACGTTTATAGGTGATTTTAAAATTATTTAAACTATAACATATTGTTTATAAAAAGGAGAGTACAGGATTTATAATTGTTGATATATCAACGTTTTTAAAGAAAAATTGCACTAAAAGTGCACCGTAAATTAATTTATCCCAAGCTATTTATTTTATCATCATAATAAGCATTTTTAGACAAAATAAAAAAGCTAGGAAATTAATTCTAGCTCTCTTAATAATTTATATATTCAATTTTTGTCCAGGATAAATCCAGTTAATGTTGCTGATACCATTGTTGCGTGCTAGTGTGTACACATTCACACCATAACGATAAGCAATACCAGATAAAGTATCGCCGTAACGTACTGTGTATGTTCGTTGATTAGATACATTCCCTGTAATCTTTAATCGTTGTCCTGGATAGATCCAGTTAATGTTACTGATACCATTATTACGGGCTAGAGTATATACATTTACTCCATATTTATAGGCAATTCCACTTAAGGTGTCACCATATTTAACAGTATAGTAACTAGAGTTGTTAGATTGAATTGGAGTTGTTGTTTGTAAAATTTCAACATCAGACTTGTTAATCCATGACATAACACCGTCTAGCAACACTCTATTACCAGATACTTGAATAACCTTATAAGAGTTACCCTTGATAAAACTTGGTATACCTTCTCCTGTAGCCCAACGACTAGCAGAATAATTTACTTTAACTGTGTATCCTACTGTAATATCACGCTTAGGTGTATTGTCAGCTTTGATACCTGCATCCACTGCTGGAGTATGTGTCTTAGGTTTTTCTGGGTTACCATTCTTATAACCGTTATCAGTGATACCAGTTAAATCAATATCACCATCTAATCCACCAGCGATGTAAGTTGAAGTAAATTGAAGCATACCAATATTGTTAAAACTTGGAAAATAATTATAGTTTGGTTCAGGAGTTACAGCATAGTTAGGATACTCAGCTAACCACAATTGACATAAGGTAGATAGATAACTCAGATTAGTGTTATTAACTAAGTAATTCTTATATCCATAAACCATTGGAGTGTATCCAGCATCCTTAATTCGTTGGATAGCATGAGCAATTGCTTGCGTGTTCTGATAACCAGATTCAACGTCTAAAGCCACAATCGAACCTTTTGGAGTTTGAACTTTTGGCAAGAAATAATTCAATACATAATCTGCTTGGCCGTTTGAAGTTACATTTTGCCACCAGATATATGTATGAGCTCTTTTACCTTGTGCGATTGTTGAGCTTACTTGTGTTGGATAAGTCCATTGAGTATACAAGTTCCAACCAGTAGTAGTACCACCAATTTGAGATACAGAAAACTTATCTCTAGCATATCCCCATTTACCATTTGCTCCTTGATAAACAGACCAATCAACACCGTGGTCGCCTTTAGCAGCATAAACACTACCCGAATCCAAAGAAAAAAGCAACGCTGCACACGTTGCTAAAGTAATTAATATTTTCTTTTTCTTCACGATACTACCTCCTATTTTACATTACCATCCTTATCAATCGTTTCTGCTAAAGATTTAGGAGTATCATTGCTTATTTTCGCAAGTTTTAAAGCTTTATTTGCTGTTTGTTCAATCGTATTGACTGTATCAACATCAACTGTTGTTCCGTCAACTAAACCTAAAATACCGCCAATAGTTAAAACTGTATTTACAAGGTTCATGATTTGTCCCGTATCTCCTGTAAATTTAAGCCCAAAAATTGCACATAATTGCTGAAGCAATACTAGTAACAATACTACTAATGATGTTACTGTCTTACGATTTAACTTACCGTCTTTATCGAATAATACTTTTTTCATTTTCTCTCCTCCAACCGTTTAATTTTTTCTTCATGAAGAATGATAGCTTTATCGTGTTGTTCTACTTCATGCTCTAATCTTTTTAAATTTTTATGTTCTTCTTCAAAATTTCCGTTAAGTTGTTTGATTGTATTGGTTAATTCCTTGAATTGTTGTTGCAATGGGAAAGTTCCCGCACTAATCGCATTGTTAAGAACCTTAGCACCATGTCTAATCAGCCAATAAATTCCACTAAAAAGGACGGAAATTACCGCTAGTATCGACGCTATCTCCGCCCACGAATATCCTAATAATGAATGCACATATACTCACCTGCTTTCGCTGTACTATTCCTACCCACCCACCCTTTCGTTATTTTAAACTGTTGGAGCTACTGTTGGTTGTGTTGATGTAGTTGTTTCAGCAGACTTATCTTCTGGAAACATCTTATAGTAATCTTCTTGTGTAAAATAGTTTACTCTAACAAAAAGTTGCACATTTTCCTTTGTGAATAATCCTAAATCATAGAAACGTTTTACAATATCATAGCTATATCTCATTTTATTTACCTCCATTTTTTGCATTAGTTGCGTTTTGTAACATAATTTGTGCCAAAGTTGCGTTTAGTTCGTTATTAGACTTACTTAATTTATCCACTGTTGAAGTTAAAGTATCAACTTTTCCTTGTAAGTCAGCTACTGCTAACATTTGTTGTGCTGCAGCTTGTTCTTCTTGAGTTGGAACTGGTTTAACTTCTGGAATGGTGTATTTTCCCTTCCATTCTTCTTCCGTCAAACTATCCCAAGAATGTGTACTTTCATTCCAAGTTGGATCATACAAACCAACACCATTACTATCTACCGGCTCTACTGTTGTAGCGTTAGCTGGAATTTCAGCAGCATCATCAATCACATCATAGCCATTAAACACTTTTGTTTTATTATCATAAAAATATACTTGTTTCATTTAAGCCACCTCAATCCACACGTCATTGACGTCAAAATGTTGACCTGCCGTCAAGTTGGTACTACTAAAATTAATAATATTCATTTTCCCTTGATCAGCAGCAAACAACATATTTCCTGGATGTTCATTGCTAAATACTCCAATCCTTCGCCAGCCTGGAAATCCTGATGGTTGAGCAGATACTTGTACTGCATATGGAACACCATCAATTTTCGGTGAAATAAAACTTGCAGAAAATGCGTTTATAGTAACGTTACCTAATTTTAGTTTCTTCCAAGTTCCGCCACCACTCCATCCGTTGATAGGAGTAATTCTAACTTCCGTAACAGACCAATTCTGAATATCAACTAATTTATCGAAATTTCCTTTAATCTTTTCTGGGCCATTTTGCATGCCGGAAAAAATTGGATCAAAATTTATTGCCATGTTTATTCCTTCTTTCTTTATTATTTGCGCCATTCTAGGCGTTGTGTGTGTTGATCGATATAGTTAGCACGCAAATCGGAAGGGCTTGTTGGCTTGCTGAAGTAGCCAGATCCACTCGCAAGAGTGCTTCCGCCCTTACCGTCTCCAGCTTTAGCAGCACTAT
>OGHW01001065.1_pt1 | contig 24752 bp, 11 predicted proteins | sample 1571641 | NCBI WGS metagenome assembly OGHW01 (sample SAMEA2582066, study PRJEB24529) | metagenome | biome: Human gut stool | place: China | collected 2011 | reverse complement strand
GACGGCAGTGGGGCATTACGTGTATCGTCGCCAGGACGGCGTGTTGGTTGTGCCGGTCGGTTGCCTGAAGCCTTAAGTACTTTTTCGGATTTCGATACGGAAATTGGCTGTGGAAACTAACGAATCGTTACCTTAACTCGAAAGGTGAAATTCGGTGTCTGGCACCAAGGTTGAAACAGGAGTTTCGAACTCTTCTATGAGAGAGTTTGAGGAGACATGCTCGACGTAAGCCACAGCTTCAATGCGAAGGCGGCTTTGAATTTTTAACATCATCTGATCGCACATGGGAGGGGCGCATCGGTTGTTCAACCCGCCTGTGAGGAAACCGCTTCCCCGTATTTTGACGCGCGCACTCTTGACTGGAGAGGCGGAGTTCAGCGTGTAGGGGAAGTGACTTCGAGGGCAGGGTTGCTAGTGGTGAGTTTGCTGTTTTATGAACCGTTCAACCGGATGTAGAGAGTGTTGCAGTCAAAACTGTGTTTGTCTGCGACATCGCAGGCTCAACGTTCCTCGTTCTGAATGAGGTGGTAGGCATTTGAGTTTTGTAGGTGTATGTACGATGAGGTGCGGCCATGAGACGGACTTCTAAAAAGAAGCTGCCGCGGCCTATTTCGATCTCGTCAACAGGTCGGGACAATGAATCCTCGTTCCAATTCATCTCCTTTTGTGAAGCCTCTCGTTGTCAAATCCTGCATTGAAACTTTTCCACAAGCCCTGAGGTGCCGGGAAACCGAAATCGTTGAGTTCTTTTAATGGAAGGAAACACGAAGGAACTGAAATGTGAAAGATGTGAAAATGGAGTAGATCTTTTAAAATTCAAACTTTGTCACAGGCCATGGCAGAATTCCAAACGATTTCCTGATAGGAGTGATTATGAATCATCGGTATCTGTTGGTGCCCCCCCCTTACGCACCACTACTTCCATACATTCACACCCCATCCGTCAGAACACCTATGTGTATAGAAACTTCAAGGTCAGTCTCACGGCTTTTGCAACTTCTCTTGCCCTTTTAGGATCAGCATATGCCGAAACCTTTGATCACAATATTGCTCTGAAGCAGTCCGGAAGTTCCCGTATATACGATTCCCTGACCTTGAACATTTATGCGACGGGTGACACCTACCAGAATAATTACGAAGATCCTTCCTATGGATACGAAGACCTCATAAACACAGGCACCGCACTTGTCGTTTGGCAGAATAATGTACTGACAGTCAACGGGGATTTGAACCTGAATGTCACTCCCGCTCCTTGGGCCGGCAGCAAGCTAGACATGGATCGTCGCGGGATTTCTATGCAAAATGCCGGCAGTCTTGAAGTTGGAGGAAATGCCAGCATTCTTGTCGACAACTACAAGCACACCGACGACTACTACTGGCTGATTGACTCTGGTGACGAGGAATACGACTACGGCCTGAATGCGCAAATGGGAATCACCCTCGAAGACGAAGGCACCTTCGCGCATTTTGCTAAAAACCTGAATGTCACCATGTTGGATGGAAATCGTTCAACCGGCATTTATGCCAGATCTGATGCCGAACTCGTCGTTGACGGAGATACAACCATCAATGTCTCTGATGCTGCATACTATACCTATGGTATTTCAAATCGCTATAGCGACCAGAATTACGGTCTCTCACCATTGACTACTTCTACTTTGCCGAAACTTCACTTCAAAGGGGACCTCTCTATCACTACTAGCGGCGGCAATAACTCCATCGGCATTAACCTTCAGTCAAACACTACAGCATCCTCGGGCTTTTTGACGGTTGATGGTCATCTTAAGGTCCATGCCAGCGGTGCGACTGAATATAAAAACAAAACCGACTTGCAAACCTTTCCGGATTCGGTAGGTAATTATGGGATTTTCCTATGTCAAGTTGCCGGACAGGGTGCCCAATTCAATACGGCAGAGATCACGGCTACGTCCTATAACAAGGACACGCAAACCTACACGGAAGGCGCCGAGGCAATTGGCATCTACGCGACCTGGAACTCAAACTTGGTTTTTGCCGGTGACGCTTCGGTTACGGCGGTCGCCGGTGACAATGATACGGAAATTGCCATCTTAGCAAGATCTGGTGCGTATATTTCTTTTGCCCGAGGGCTCCGTGCTTCGGGTAGTGTCGCCCTGAATGCTATGAGTAACACTTTTGGTGCTCCCTCTTCGATTTATGTGAACACCTCCATGGATGAATCTGCCAGCGTGCAAATTGAAGGAAATATTGTCGTTGGGAAAACGGACGCTATACGTACCTGGGGAGACTACGATCATTCGGTAGATACTCCAGAAACCGCAAACATCATTGAAGCGAACTTTCTAAACGAACAATCGTTTTTTACTGGCATCAATGAGTTCGGAACCACAGATCCCGATGGCGAGACCGCGAGTGAAATCAACTTGCATTTCGCCAATCGGGCTCGTTGGAATTTGACCGGCAGTACACAAGTCAGCTCCCTTGTGGCATCCAATCAAGGGATTATCAACATGACGTATTCTGGCACCGATGACTTCCAAACACTTCGTGCCGAAACGCTGTCCGGCGAAGGCGGTGTAGTTGCGATGGACATAAATGCTTCGCTCAATGTCGACAATTCAGACCGCCTGTTTGTTGACGGCGAACACTCTGGCCAGCACATCATTACACTCAATAACATCGGATCTTCCACCGAAGGGGCTGAAGGTACGGTCTTGGTCAGCGTAGGAACAGAAAAGGGAGCGTTTGTCGCCAACGATACGGAAGGCTCGCTATATTGGAATCGCTATCAGTTGGCCAAACAGGAAAGTCAAACCGAAGGCTATACAACAGACTGGGTACTTGAATCGGTCCAGCAAGATCCAGACGAAGAGACATCCACTACTGAGATGATCAAGGTCAGTGGCGCTAGCGATTACTTCCTGTGGCGACAGGAAATGGACATTCTCCGAGAAAGACTCGGCGAGTTGCGTTCCATTGCGTCTCCTGATCTGACGGGGAGTTGGGCGAAAGTCAGTTATGGTTCCATCGGTCGTTCAGGTTCTAGCTCGTTCGATGCTAATGCATTTAGATTGCAGGCAGGGCTTGATCAAGGATTTGCAGTCGATAACGGGCGTTTCTATGCTGGTGCAGCTATTGACCTTCGTAAAGGGGAAACCGATTACAACCAAGGCGCCGGCAAAAACAATGCCTATGGTCTGAATTTGTACTTTACGGCGTTGCGTGATTCTGGCTCATACCTCGAAATGCTTCTTCGTTATGCTCATATGACTAACGAACTTGATGGTCATGATCTCGATGGCAACGCCCTATCCTTGGATACGAGTGGCGATGCTCTTTCACTAGCCGTGGAATTAGGGCATACCTTCAATTTGACGCAGAGTTGGTTTGTCGAACCCTATGCCAAAGTCATGTTCGGTCGTCTGTGGTTGGGAGACGACACGACGTCAAACGGAGTGCACGTTGATTTCGACGATATGACTTCTTTGATCGGAAGATTGGGCGTGAATCTTGGCGCTCGCATGTCCGACTATATGAACTTTACACTTGGTGCGGCCGTCCTTAAAGAGTTCGACGGCGATTATGAAGCCGCCCTTCGAAGCGCCAACGAACTCCGTCGTCAGTCAGAATCCTATGACGATACTTGGGGAGTCTTCGGTTTGACGGCTAACTACCGGTGCAATGAAAACGCATATGTCTACGGTAGCGCTCAAGTGGAAACAGGTACTTCCGACATGGATACTGGTTATGTCCTACGTGCTGGATTCCGGTACGCGTTCTAATTTGAGAACAGCTCTTGCTCATGCCGTGACATTGGGAATCTAATCTTAGGGCACAACGATTTTCTCCAATTTGTCGTGCCTTGTTAAGTGACGTTAAAACGTGAACAATCCGGATGCGTATAACTGAACACAATTTCGGACATAGGATAAAAAAAGTAAATGTGGCACGCGCGGTGCTCCTGCCGCGCGTGACGACATGGTTGCTACCTACACACCGTCCGCGAATTCATTCATTGGAAAGCATGCATCCGAAGGCTTTTGCCTGAGAAGGTGAAGTTGCACACGAACTTCAGGAAGCCATCCGTTGAAGCTCGAAGATGCAGAATGAGCGACTTGTTGCACGTACAGTGTGTAAGCTTATATGCCCCTCTCTGTCAAAATAGTTCCTAATTGCTAATCAGGGGCAAAGAGACAGAAAAAGCCACGGCTCAATCCTCTCAATCGTTTCCTTTCCCGCCGTCATCGGTCTGTTGCTGCTGCCCATGGTCGGAAGCGAACATGGCTCTGAGTTTTTGTCGATATCCATTTGCCTTCCTCGGACTCGCCAATTTGGCGATTGAGCCGATTGGCAATGGGACGGTGTGCTGGTTAGTGTCGAGAACGTTCGATGTATCGTTGAACGGGAAAACTCTTCAATGCATTGAAGAATTTTGTATTAAAAATCTTCAATGAACTGACGGATTTTTACGGTAATGCTCCGTGCTCGAGTTGTTCGCAGTTGGTCATTTAGCCGCGCTCTTCAGTGCCTGAAGGTAGGCGTTGAGGCTCTCATCGGCATTGTTCGAAGTTCGGTAAGCCTCCTTGAAGATACGCATACAGTCTGCCGGACGAACCACGGAAATTTTGCTGCCAGGATACTTCTCCTTGAAAAACACATCGTGCCGCGATGTCTGAATCTTTGGGGACAGCTTGCACTCAAACACTTCGATCGAACCGTCAAGCACTTCGAGAAAGTCAATTTCTTTCGGGTATGGGCCGGTGGTTCGCCAAAAGTACATTGATTTGAAGTCTCGAATCGTATCGTGCAGCTTCATTCGTTCCATGAAAAAGAAGTTTTCCCAAAGCGCACGGGCATTCGCGCGCGAAGACATCGGCGAAAAGTCGTGAATCAATGCGTTGCGAACACCGTTGTCGAAAATGTAGATCTTCTTGCCTTTCTTTAGCTCGTTGGCCAAATTTCTTGAGTAGGACGGACAGATGCGGATAATGGAGCACTCATCGAGCTTCGAAATGTAGTCTTCCAGAGTGTTCCTGCTGGTACCGATTTCCCGGGCCAAACTCTCGTAGGAAATTTCAGAGCCGATGTAGTGAGCTAAACGCACCAAAATTTTGGAGACGAGCCGCGGATTTTTCTCCGGATAGAGGTCGTAGAAGTCTTTTAGCAGATGGCCGGCGCAATAGTCATCAAGAAAATCTCTTGCTTCGTGAGGTTTCAGGGCAGAAACCGGCATCAGACCATAGATGAGAAATCGCTCGACAAATGAATTGACGAAGCCCCAACCGAACTTGGCGGCCATTTCGTAAAGCGAAAATGGCCACATTTGTCTGGATGCTATTCGGCCGACAGCCGTCTCTTTGACCATTTGCTGATGAATTGCCGAAGAACTCGTCAGGAAGATGCGGCATGGTGTGTCAAGACGTTCGTTCGTGTCAACGAGCATCTTGATGATTGTTCCGATGTCGGCGATCTTATGTGCTTCGTCAATCACCAGGTTGGGCGCAGCTGTCAGCAAGTTGACTACATCGCCAGGTGTACGGAAACTAAGAGCCTCAGCGGTTCCGGGAAACTCTCCGACGTACCAACTGGTTTGTTGTCATTGCATGATCTGCTCGAGAAGCGTTGTTTTGCCAATGCGCCGAGGACCAAAGATGGCAACGGCTTTCGGTGGCGTTGCCGTCGCAACTCGATCCTTTATGGTTCGTTCGAGTAGGTCATCATCAGTTGGTCTGGAGTAGGGTATCTGCATAGTGGAACTTAAAAATTCCTCAATATATTGAAGAACTTTATATCAAAAATCTTCAATGGACTGACGGATTTTTACGCGATTGAGGCGTTTATAGACTAAGGCTGACAACTGGAAGACGCCCTGGATGGCTTTGTGCCATTTGCTGAGATCGGGAAATTCTGACAGTTTGCGGCAGGCATAAAGAATAGGTAAGACCACAGCACCGGTTGCGAGCAACGTTGATGGTGGACGACAAAAAAGCTTGAACCCCTGAGAACAGAGATTCAAGCCCAAAAGTCGGTTATGCGAACGAGGTTTCGTTAGAAGACGAACTTGCCGCCGAAATTGAAGGTCCAAGTCTGATCAAGATCGTTACCGAAACGGTATTCAGCGTCACCATAGGCATAGAAACTCTTGCCAATTGGCGCTTGGAAGCCGAGTCCAACGTCAAACCACGTTCCGTGATTGTTGATCTCAAACGTTTCTCCACCGACGGCAGTCGTTTTGTCCTTCACATGGATATCCTGTTCACCGGCCCACTCATGCAGAACATCAGCCTTGGCATATATGTTTGCGCCCTTGTTTTCGTCAAGCCAACGACCGATGCGGAACCCCGCTCGTGTGATAAACGAATGAATGGCATCCTGATCAATCTGCGTCTGTCCGTTCGAATAGTCGTTGTTTGACACGAAAACATACTGAGCCTGGATTTGCGGTTCGGCGAACCACGAAGAGCCCTCGCTCGTAAACTGATGCCCTGCTTCAACAGAAAGAGCGGTCATCCAGTTCATGTAGTCAGCTGAAACGCCTGCTCCCGAGTCCAGTTTAACGGCGTATTCGTTCGAGAGACGCCCCACCTTGCCGATCAGGTCGAGATACGACCCGTTGTCACCCATGTAAGTGACGTAAGCCGATGCAGCGTATCGCTTGGTTTGACCTGACCCTGAAATAGATTCGTAGTCCGTGTTGCCATCCATGAAGTCAATCGCCGCACCATAAATCATCTTGCCGCTGTCGACGAAATCGGTGTAGTCGAACCCGACCTGATACGTAGTGTTCTGACTCTTGAAGTCACCCACGCCTGCGGCTGTCCCCCAACGGTCATGGCGCACACGCACCCATAACGAATTGTTGTTTTCGTCATAGCGACGATCGCTATAACGCTGATTGAAGCGGTCAATTTCCACCGCGTTGTAATAGAGGCCACGAGCAGTAGCAATCACGGCCTGTCCGGCGTCAGAAATTGTCGATCCTTTCTGGACTCCACCAATGATGTAGTTCTGTGAACCTTCATCTTCGGCACGCGGTTCGAGATCGTTAACAGCCATGTTGTCTCGAGACTTGTCATCTCCAAAAATGGCATCGATAGCGTCTTCACCGGGTTTGTAGGCACCTTCACCGTTGTTGTCGCCATTGAAGCGAGCGTTGTCTTCATCTCCGGACTGATAGTCTTCCGTAACGACATCGAGATTCCAATTCTTAAAGCCCTGATCGGTGATCTGAACAACCTTAAACAAGTTGCTCGAGTGACCGTCCTCAACGGAACCCACTGTCGCAAAACGTAAGCCGGTTAGATCCTCGACGTTCACGCCGTCGGCAAGATGGGCAGCGATCGTGAAGGAACTGCCCGTGCCGACGTTTTGGATGTACAGCATATCTGATTTAATCTCATCGGTACCTTCTGTGTACGCGCCGAGCGTCATGTCGAACTGCCCCTGGCCCGAGAGGTTTTCAATCGAAACCGAGGAGTTCTCGTTCCGAGTCAGGTCGATTCGACCGCCTTGAGAGCCGAACGCCACGTTTCTCACGAAGCTTTGGCCGCGCGCAATCCAGGTGCCGCCATCGAGTTTGATGGTTGCGGTACCTGCAGCGGTGACTGGGATTTGATCGCCGACGGAGATTTCTTCGTCCTTGCCCGTACCGGCATTTTCATCTTCAAGAGCCACGAACGCCGAGTTGCGAAAAACCGTACCCGCCTGGGTCGAATCGAGTTCGTGGTAATCGTCTACCTGCCCTTCGAGGATTGAGCCTTTTCCAAGCGTCAGATCAACTGTGCCGCCGTTGCCGGCGTAGACATCGCCGTAGATTTGAACGATGGTCGAGCCGTCCGTGCTGCCGAGCGTAATCTTGCTTTCCCCGACGGAAGAGCCCAGAGTGTCAACAGTGCCGCGGCCGGCAACAATCGTGCCGTAGATGCCGACCTTTTGATTGCCGTCGGTGCCGAGAGAAATGGACGAGCCGCTAACGGCGCGCAAGGCGACGGATGTGACGTTGACAGAGCTTGCAGTGTCTTCATCTTCTATGCTGTATTCGCTGTAGCTGCCGTTGTAGCCCGTTGATGCCGAATTGCTTGTGTCGATGAAAGCGCTTTTGACGGTGATGTCCGCTTTGTCTTCGGCATTAATGCCTGCCGCAAAGCTGTCGGCGCGGACATTGCTAATTTCCAAATAGTCGGAATTGAAGCTGCTTTTGGCGCTGTAGAGCCCGAATGCCAACTCCTTCCCTTGGACGTTGTGGATATAGGTTTCCTTTGCGTCCATTTGTAGGGAATCGGTATTAAAGTAAGAAACAGTTTTTAATGGTGATTCTGGATCGTCGTAATCATCTCGCCAACTGTAAGTTTTATCCTTATTTTTATTTATATTGGCATTGTAAATGCCAAAGGCAGATTCGGTGCCGGTTATGCCATTAATGTCAATTGTTTCTGAATTGAAGGTGAGTACTGGATTTGTGGCGAGATTTTCCGGATCTTTTTCAATGTCAGGTGTATGTGGTCCTGATATTGCATTTCGAATGCCATATGCATCGCCGCCGCTGACTGAGGCTATTTTTATGGATTTCTGAACAATTTTGCCGCGATTTTGTCCGTTTGTATAAAACTGAAGGCCGGCAGCTTTTCCGCTTTCAGTTGCATAAACTCCGATAATTTGAGCGGAGGAGCCTTCCCAAGTGTTCCCATCAACTTCTACGCCGAGACTTAAGTCTGACGCAGAAGCATCAGCGGAAGTTCCGCCGATATTACTGATCTTTGCGGAAGTCGTCTTGACTATTTGTTCAAAGTTGACGTCATGAAAGATTCTGAGGCCTTCGGAAGTGCTGCCTTGCACATTATTGATAATGAGCTCTTCGCTAACGGTTAAATCTGATGAGCTATCAACGTAAACGCCGAAACTTGAATCCTCTGAAGTTATGTTGGCTATATTGATATTGTCGAAAGTCGTGTCTATGCCGACGCTAAGGCCATGAGCTGAGCCTTTAAAGGAGGGCCAATACGGCGATTCTCCTCTTGCTGTAACAGTATCGATAATGAGATTCTTCCCCGAAACCTGCGAGCTATTGGGGCCGTTTTCAAAATTGGCTCCATAAGCTGCAAATCCAGTAATATTCTGAATTTTGATCGTCCCGTCACTGGTTGAATCAAGAGTATTTAAGGTGCTTCCACGCACGAGAAGACCTTGTGCACCCCAGTACTTACTAGTTACGTTCGAAATTGTGATTTTGTTGTAAGTTACCGAGCTGTAGCTTCCGATATTGACGCCGTTCGCCTCGCTGAGAACGCCTTGAGTCGAAAGATTGTTTACGTCAATAGCGTCAATTTGGACGTTTGACCGCATTGAGCCGTTCTCGCCGGCGATATAGATGCCGTCAATGCCAATATCGCTTTCGTATGAAGTTTGTTTAATATCCGAAAGGTCAATGCTTGAAATTGAACCATTAAAATGGCCAATTTTCAAAACACCGCTATTCGCAGGCGTGTACAGATCGTTAAGACCTTGCCCGAAGGTGATATTTCTAAAAGATATTGACTCGTATTTTTTTTCGGGATCTAAGGTTCTAGCATAAGATCCAAAAGTGAGAGGATCGAATGTTTCATTTTCAACCCTTAGATCAATGGCTGTAGCTTGCGAGGAACAGGCAGCAGCAACAGTGAATGCGATCACCGACTTACGGAAATTAGAAATCTGAATGGGGGGGGGACGGTGGTTCTCATTTGTAATAATTTCGTTCTGAGCTGTTGCTTTAATAGTAAATTACAGAACATGAGAGTGTTTAACTCGTTTTCGCCCGGAAGAGCGTTCTCCCGGATGTTTTCAGTCTGCAAATCTCTGACTGTTTTTGCTTTTGCTGCGTCAGCAGCATAAAACCTTTATTTTATATCCTGTTGTTTACGTAGGCAAAACTATTGAAAAGAGCAATTTGACATTATCGGAAGTGTTTCTTGTGTTGCTCGTCGTAGTCAATGCCGGTTGCCAAACACAAAGCAATAAATGATGAGCTACCCAGACATCAAGAACCTACCACCTGCCGCTGCTTATTGGTAGGTTGGTAGGTTGTTGGTAGGTCATATGGCAAGGCCGAGAGATAAACTCAAGATCATCTTGGTTCAACGACTCCAGAGCAGCATCAAAACACTACGAGGACAGACGCCGCCGGTCATGCGCTGATGTGCTGCACTGGGAGAATTGAAATAGAAACCAGGGTGATCATTGCGTGTTCATACAAAAAAAGATCAATGCGTTGACCTTTTTTTGTACTAAATTCCGTCAACGTAAGTTGCTTTTTTTGCACGGAGTCTTGTCATGGGACTTCATACTGCGTGGACTGCCGTAGCTACTTGAACAGCGCACACCGCAAATTGGTCTAGTGGGCAGTATGCCTTTCCCAGGCTATGAGTGGCAGTTTATCCCCGAGATCTGAGACGAGGCGCCTAACGTAATAGGCCGCGTGATGAGCAGGGGCAAATTTTTCTCATGGAAATCGACTGAGCTGCGTGTTCGCGATACCATGATGTATTTTGACGTGCGAATACTATTTTTTTTCATCGGATGCCATGTGTAACCAGGCGAACAGGGCGGCATTCACACGGATAACGTGTCCAATATTGGTATAGGAAGAGATGCCTGTACGAGCAACGGTGACTGTTGTGTATCCGGACGGGGCTGGCATATCAGCAACAGTGTCGATTGATATTTAGCAGACAGAATAGATCTGTGCTAAAGTCTCGTAAGTTTGTGAAGCAGAATTCGTATGAGATCGCTGCTTAAAATGTCATAAAAGAAACCATGGATATATTTTACGTTTGCTTATTCAGAAAATATAGCCTCCAAATTCTGACTTTAATCATGAGTTGGCTTTGCGGCCTGTTGTTCGTAATTCTGTTTTTTTTCGAATGGGCTAATGCCAATTCTGTGGTGTTGATAGATTCTTGATTTGCTGGCTCATTTATAAAACTAAAATTATTATATTAATCATAGTTCAATAAGTTTTCTTATTTGTGATAATTTATTAGGAATAAATTAATATTATGCGATACAAACTCCTTCAAGTTGGCATATTGTGTAACACCGTATTCAGTTCGGCTGCGCTTGCTGCCCCCCCCCTGACAGTTGATCTTGACGAAAATTTCACACATCTAGTCGAAGGCGACGTTCACGAACGTTACCAATATATATCGTGGGATGTAATTGAGGACGCTAAGTGGAACGAAAATTACATCCTTGATGTAAAAGACGGTGCTTCATTTACTGTTGAAGGTAACACAAAAATTCATCAATATGCACCTCACTCTGATGGAGAAGATGACGGTAGCTACGCCGTTCATACATCTGGAGGCGAAATTTATCTGTTAGGCAATGTCGATATTGTGTCGCGACATCAAGAGCATGCGGAATTCGGTGCTAACGCCGTTTATGCAAAAAATTCGGGCCGTGTTGAATTGGGGTCAAAAGGTACAACGACAAGAGTTTGGTCTATCGAAAATAAACCTGACGCTATATCAGCAAAGGCTGGTGGTACGGTTGTTTTTCAATCAGAAATGAACCAGGTCGTTGGTTCGATGGATTTTTTGGATGGAAATTTAGGTGGACGAAATTCTTCAATTTCTGGAATATTTTCAGGCGAGGGAGCATATTGGTTCGGTGATGAACAAAGCTGGGCGAATGCAATTATAAATGACATCTATGAATATCACGAATGTGCTGGGAAAGATATTTCAGAGATATTGAATATTCCAAATATTCCAGGAGTTGATCTTCCGGAATTTATAATTCCCGAAATAACAGATAGCTTTGATTTGACATTTAAAAATGGGGCTCAATGGACGTATTTTGGTATATCGGATTCTCATAATGGAAGTATTGGACAGATAAGTGGTAATATAAAAAGTATTCCAAAACGAATATCTGCCATTAGGTTAGAAGATGGTGGAATCATTAACCTTTTTGACAAGAATATTAAGGACAGCTGGAAGGCCCTAGGGTTACTTGATATCTTTAAAGAACTTGAAGTTGTCAAGCATGACTATGTTCGAATCGGAGATTTGAAAGGCAGCGGCGGTATCTTCCGATTGGATCTGAACTCTGATGAACGGTCTGAAAGCGACGTGATCTACGTTGAAGGATCCACTGATCCGGGTATGCACTACATCGAGCCATACAACCTCGATGCTCTTCGTTCGATTAGTCCGGAAAATGAGTTGATTTTTGCTCTTGTCGCCAAAGATGTAAAAGTGACGTTCGCAGACAAGCAAAACCTGTTCGGTGAAACACTTTTTGACTATGAACTTGAAATTGGGTCGGAGGACATTGATAGCACTGATGAACTCTCACATGAGGAGGAGTTGCAGGGAAAATATGAGGGATGGTCGGACTTCAATAACGGCACGAAATGGGTGATTAAGAATATTACTTTCTCTGACTCAGCTGCCGTGCGCGGCATGACCGGCGCGGGCTGGGCAAGCTATGGTGCCGCTGTCGAAATGGATCGTCGCGATCGTCGTCTCACCGAAACTTCGCGCAATCAAGAGGATCCGAATAGCGGGTTGTGGATACGAGCGACACACGGTCGAGCCGGGGCTACTGGCCAATATCGGTGGGACCGTGACGGCTTTACGTTGGGTTTTGACAGAAAGATTTCTGAAGGCAACCGTTTGGGGATGTGGTTCTCATACAGCAAAGGCAACACGGAACTGCTGGACGTGGATGACGGCAACGGCGATATGGAGCGCTACGAACTGGCTCTCTACGACACGCTGACCTTTGGTAGCCACTATCTCGATTTTGTCGGACGCTTCGGTCGCGTGAGTTCCGAGTTCTCAACGGTTAATCCGAAGTACACGACTTCCGGGGATTACGATCAGGACTATCTGGCGTTGTCGGCCGAATATGGGTACACGCTCAAGGATGTCAACACCGGCGTTTTCATTGAACCGCAGGTGCAAGCCCAGGTAGCATGGCTTGATAGCTACGACTACAGCGTCCAGCGCACTATGAGCACTGATGTCGACAGCGCAACGAGCGTCATCGGCCGCATCGGTCTGCGCGCCGGTCGTGCCTGGTCCGGAGAGACGTGCGCCGGTGAAATCTATATCCGCGGTGATGTCTTGCATCAGTTAACCGATGGTCAGGATGTGACGTTCAAGTCCAAGACGGACGTGCTGCATCGTGACTGGGGTGATTTCGGAACTTGGGCAACGTTCGGTATTGGCGGTTTCGCAACATGGAAGAACTGTCTGGATTTCCAATTTGACGTTGAAAAAACCGAGGGTAGCGAGATTGACGACACGTGGTTGCTGTCCGGTCGCATGAACTATCGCTTCTAGTCACTGTCGACAGACGGTCGAAGCGTCGACTCAATGCGATGCATGTGAGCATAGATAGATCCAATAGCTTCGTCTGTTACACCGAGTCGCTTAACAACCATCCTGCCCAGAGCGGGGAAAAACGGTCCTACGGATTCTTCCGAACAGGACCGTTTTTTTTCATGTAAGCCCCAAAATAAGAGCGCAAAAAAGGAGGGTCCTGAGCAAGTCAGGTTCCTTTTGGCTACTTTTCAATAAAAGCTACGGATCAAAAACCGCAGGCATTTCGCAGATGATCACCCCCGTGTCTCTTTCGATCATCTCATTGCCGCACATGACCAGCGGCGTCTGTCCGCGTAGATTTTTGAGGTTGCTCTTAAGTCGTTGAACCAAGACGTTCTTGAGGTTGTCCCCCTCATTGACACTCTTAAACATCCGACCGTTCACCAACACCGAATAAATGATCCTGCACAGCAAATGGCCAATTGCCACAACGGCACGCTTTTTGCCTCGACGTAACTTAAAAGCCTCAAAACGACTGCGTAAGCACAGATGGCTCAATCCGATGCCCTGTGAGCATTCGGTGATCGTACGGCGTAGCCATTTGTTGCCCTTGGGAGATCTTCCGGAATGGCTTTTGTTGGCTGAAATATTGTTTCCCGGGCAAATTCCCAACCAAGAGCAAAACTTCTCAGAATTGGGGAACTGTTGTTTGAGATCGGAACAAAGTTCAGCAAATATCAGACGAGCAGAATCTTCTTTGATCCCGGGAATGCTCATTAACAACTTGATCTGTTTGGCGTAGGGTTTCTGCAACTGACGCAACCGATTCATGGCGGCATCAGCATGCGTTTGTGTCCTTTCGATCAGAAGTTTTTCGTCCAGAAGTTGTGCTCGCATCGTGTCGGAAATTTCAAAGTCCAGTGCATCGATAATTTTTTCAGGCGGAGCTTTTAAACGAGCCGATCTTTCAATGACAGTTTCAGCAAAATCCGGCGCGTCATTGAGTTTGGATTCGAGAATGGCTGTTGCGGCCAGTCCTCGTACATCGCTGAAAACCGATGAAGCCCTCAATCCGGCAGCATTAAGCAACTTCTGTTAGACATTGGTTAGATTGGCTGTCGTTTTCTTTAACGTTTGATAGCGTCGGGCGATGAGCCTCATTTCCCGAAAAATGCGGGGAGGCACAAAGGAAGCTTTGATGATCCCCATACGGGCAATCTGGACAAGCCTGACCGCATCTTCTCTGTCGGTTTTTCGGCCGATGATGCCTTTGACGTCACGTGCATTAACCAACATCAACTCTTGAGTTGTAAATCCAACGTCCTCAAGTGCTTCATAAGGACTGCGCCAAAGAACCCCCGTTGACTCCATCAGGATGATTTCCGGCTTGAGCTCAAGACACCAAGCAGCAAATTCGTTGAGCTCTGAACGTAGAGTACCGAATTCGGCATGTTGTTCTTTGAGAATGGGTTGATGAGTCAGAGGATCAACCCCATCAGAAGACTGATAGCAGCAGACCAACTGCTTGGTGTGGACATCGACACCAATGGCAGAGCCATAGGTGGCTCGAACACAATGTTGTGCTGTGGTTTTGGTTGAAGGGCCAATTCCTTGCACTGAACATTTAGACTTAACCATGGATCCTCCTTGTCAATATTGAAAAGTGGATCTCAGGTGAGCCTTGTGCAGGCAAGCTACCCAACCCTTAAAAGAGAATGCAGACACTAGCAATATCGCTCATGCTCATTTTTTCATTCGCCTAGCTTCCTACGAAGCAGAGCAATACGGGGTGCGAATAAGGTCAGCTGCAATTTTTCGCCGGTGATGAGTACACCAAAAAAAGTGAACGCAGTCTGAGAGTGCCGGCGCAAGGCTCCCTGCCTCTTACATGATAGTGGGTGAAGAAGCCTGCGCCTCCATGATTATTTTTCCGCCTTGAGATGCTAAAAAGAATCGAGTTGCTTCATCGAATTCTGGAGGAACCGAAATATTCCATTTAACGTTTACTGTGCGAACGCCCGATTGCGTCATTGTTGTCTCCAACTAAAGATAGATATGCGCCTATGCATCTAGCATTATGGGCGCAAAGACTCTGATTCGATGGCGTTTTCAAGTTTGTGTGTCACTGGTGGTTTTGCTTGATATAAAAGACAGCTTGATAAGACAAAAGGCTACACCCCCTTAGTATTTGCCATTTTCAAAGACGTTGACTTTGGTGCTGTCGTCAACAGCGGCAGTGGCGGGACGTGTCATTCTGCACGCCTTTCCTTCGAATTTCGTGTAAATGTACACGGAAGTCGAAGGAAATCCGTGAATCATGAAACTTAATGTTCCTCTGGCCCTGGTTGACTGGTTGCCGAAATTTATAGAACTGGCTCTGTAGCGCTTGGCGTCAGACTGACGATATAAGGCCGATCGTGCGTACGTCTAAAAAATCAGGTAAACGCTCGATTCTAGGAGTGGAGGAATCGAGCGTTTTCGCAACGAGTTGATTGTTACAGCTTGCCGGAAGATCGGTTGTCTCAATTGTGATTAGCGTTCTATTGAGAAGCGGTTGCCATTTGTTCGGAGGTAACCGGCTTCTCAAAAAGATCGCGTCTTAGGTGTTGAAATCTCAAGTGAATTCACGCAGGCGGGAATTCAGGAATCGTTCAATTGAAGGTCTCGGCAATCGGCTCGGCGTATAGACGAATCAGTCCGTGAACTTCGCTACCTTCTTTCACGCCTTCGGGGATTTGAGACGGTGTACCGTAGAGATACGTGCGGATCTCTTCGTCCTCCCAACGATGCAGAATCACTTCAAGCCGCACGACGTCGCGACCGCAAAGCTTGGTTTGCTTGACGGATAGAACGGGACTGGCGAGCTCAAAGATCGTTGAGTAATCTTTCGGAAAGAGCATTTGCATGCCTGTCGTCGAAATCTCAACGGGGGCAAAGTCACTCGGGGTCTTTCCGGGGTTTTCTTCGAGAAATCTTTCGAGTTCCATTTCGAAGAAAGGCCCTTCCTTGATGATGATGGGAGTGGGTTCGCGAATCGCTAACTCCTCCACAGAAGCGCTCAAACGGAAATACCGCTTTGTACCGGGTGTCAAGAGATGACTCACCAGGTCGAACCCGGGAACCACTGCCGTGATTGAGGTTTGACCGATCGACAGGGCGACTTCGCCTCCGACGAGCATCTCCCAGCGGCAGGTTCCTCGTACTTCCGCTTCTACGGCCAATCCGGGGAATCTTGGCACAAAGTAGATCAACGTCCAGGATTTGTCACCGGGGGCCAGAGCTAAAGTGCCGCTCAGCGACGGTTCATCAGGAACAACAGGACTCTCGATCGTGACAAATTTGACGGCATCGATCGTGCGATTTGTGTCCTCCTTGATAGTACCCGGGGCGAGAGCTTCTTCAACGAACTTTTGGTAGCCGCCGTCTTTTTCGGCGATTGCCTCGAGTAGACCGCTTGGGTTCTCGTCATGATTGTCCGGGAAACAATCCGCGTCTCCTGTGAATTCATATTTCGACGCAATCGGCTTCTTTTCTTCAGACTTCTTTCCGATGGGACGAAGCTCCGGCTTGTCCGGATCAAGGAATCGCATAAAGTCCGGCGTTTCGAACACGGTTTCAAAATCCGCCGTTCGTGTTTCGATACGCAGGCGGGCAAACGTGGCGCTTTCAGTATTCCATTCCGGAATGATCCAGTGACGGAAGCGGTTTTCCTCATTATCGCGGCAGAGGAGAGCCGGAAAAATTTGGTCAGTATTTAAATCACGAACCCGGGCGTAGTTCATACTGAATTTGTATGCGTAGGGACGAAGTGCATTGATCACCGCTTCAATTCCCAAGGCAGTCGGCTTGCCATCAATGATGAGCTCGGATTCACGACGTAGTCTCTCGGAAATGAGCTTGATACATTCCATTGAGGCCAGATTGCGCAGATAGGTGCATGCGTGCTCGGCATCCCAAATGGCGCCGGAAGCATATCGGCCTGCTCTGGCATCGGCAAACAAAGTGCCTTCGGCGTACAGGATGATATCCGTGGAATCCAGAAGCTCACGGCTTGAATCCGACAGAAGGGATTCGCGTGCCAAGACGCTGACATTTCCGAAAGATGTTCGGCAAATGAAGAGATGAAGGGGCTCGGAGACAATCTCGCCGGTCGGATCAGGGAAACGAATCGGCTCAATGGTGCGGCTCTCAATGATTTCACCTTCAAACCGTACCTTTAGCTTCGTTTCCTTGGGCGCATCTTCTCCGAGGAGATCGTTGAGCGCAAGTAACCCATGGGCGGCATGTACCGTGGCTGTCTGATCATCGAATGATGATGCGCGATGAACTCTGGCGTTTTCAGCCGCTACAAACACTGTGTAGCGTGTCTCTTCCTCTCGCATAAAAAGGCTTCTTGAAAGCCAGGGATGTACCGGTTGGACAGGCAGCGCACGGCCGTACTCTCGCTCAGAGGTAAGCGGACGCATCGAAAGCATTCCGGGGGCGTGGTAAGACTCAAGCTTGAAGAATCTCCAAGGTATGAGAGGCATTTCCGTTGGGATGTCAAAGCTCAAAGCCATTTCACTCAACTGAATGCGAGTCGCGTTTCCATCCTCGTCCCACCGATCGGGAAAAGTTTGCCGACTCAGCATGATCCCGTTTGCAAATCTGGTTTCACGGCTCGTTCCCCAGTACATGGGGATGATTTCCGAAGAGTTCTCCGCTGCCTGTTCGAGTACTTCATCGCTTACGGCTTCCAAGCCGAAAAGTTCCTTGAATTTGATCGTCATGCTTGCCTCCTTTACGGGCGATTTCAATCTGGTTTTGACCATTATCGCCGGTGATGCGTCAAATTCCGTCGCAAGCGCGCAGACGATACGAAATACTCAACAAGCGTTCTTAACTTTTGATCGGAAAATACTTCCAGAGGCACTGCGGCACCAGATGCCAGAAGAAAACGAGTAGCTTGTACTTCCAGTCAATGACTAGGACGCGCTTTTTCGTTTCGATGCCTTTGACAATGGAGGAGGCGACATCCTTGACGTTCATTTTGAACGGGTAGCTTTTGCCGTCGGCGAGCAGATCCGTATCCACAAACCCTGGGCGCACATCGGTGAAGGCCATGGGGCATTTCCGCATCACGGACAATTGTTCCAGAGCGTCGAGATACGTGTTCTGAAACGCCTTTGAAGCCGAGTAGGCGCAGGCGGCTCCGAGGCCTTTGGTGCCGGCAATGGAACTGATGATGCACAGATGTCCGCCGCCTTTACCGAGGAAGTAGGAGAAGGCACAGTCCACGAGCCTCACGAAACCGTCGACATTGGTTGCGACAATGTTGAGTTCAGCGTCCGGATTGAGTTCGATGTTCTGGCATCCGACGCCTGAGCAATGGATGTACAGATCCATTCCACCAAGATCGGCAATCAAAGCGAGCAGGTCGCTGGCGGCATCGTCAGAGCGTACGTCAATGCGGCGTGTATGAATTTGCTGCGGCGCTTGTGCTTTGATTTCATCAAGTCGCTCGGTGCGTCTTCCCGCAATGCCGAGTTCCCAGCCTTTGGCGACCAGCTGCAGTGCCACTTCCTTGCCGATTCCGGATGTTGCGCCGACGATGATTGCTTTTGGCATTGTGTCATTTGTTCCGAAAGTTGTTTTCAAAAGCTATGTCGAAAATCCTACGTCAAACTCGCAAAGCTGTTTGTCTTTCGCGTCAAGACGACTATCAAGGTAATTAAGGGAGATCATAGAATTGATGGATCAGCAATGCTAAGTCTATGACGCGATATTCTGATTGCCTCTGGAGCGGAGGAGTGAGAATTTGTTTTTTTTGGCGTCATGCAGATCTCATTGTATGGGTGAGAATACAATAGTGAAGGAGGCTTTGCGGCGCTAACTCTCGAGGTATTTTCATTTCTGATGAGTAGCGTAGCGTGTTTTCCAAAGTTTTTTTCTGGAGGCTCAAAAATGAAATCTTTCCATATCTCAAGGATTTCGATTGCTGTGCTGGGCGCGATGGTTGCCTTTAATGCCGGCGCGGTTACGTTGTCGGAAATGGTTACAGGGGGTACTGTCAATGGAGATCCCTCAGTACAGATCGGGTCGTCGACCTCCTCGCTACGACTTGCCATTAACAGCGTCACGCCTGGTGCGGGTGTTGTCATTGAGACCGCAGGGGGGGGGGATATTGATGTGTATGCGGCTGGGCATGCAATGCAAGTCGCATATGACGGAGCGTATGGTCATTTAGGTTCGAATGGTACGGGAGTATTAAACCTTTCAACGGTGTATGACGCCAGCAAAGCAGATGGCATTGCATACCTCACTGGTGTAAATGCTTTGTTTGGTGCTGATGTCATTTTGGATGCCAAAAACATTGTTATTTCGGTCGATGGACGAGGTGTCAAGGAAGCTCGAGGCTTGTCATTAGGCAGTGATAGCGATGGAATCGACTATCGACAAACGACAGTTAGGATTGGCTCAGAGAACACAGAAAACCTCACCATCGTGGCTAATGGTGCTGACAACTCCATGGGTGTCTTTGCTTTGAAGTCAGACACGCTGATCCAGGCAAAGAACGTCTCGATTTCGACAGATGCAGAGGGCGGGTATGGAGTCCTTGTTCAAAACAGTACTCAGTTCCAAGATGCACCTCAAAATAGAGCACGTCTGGTGATAGACGCAGACAACACAGTCATCAATACCCCCAACGGGGGCGGCCTGATGGCCTTCTCCAATGGCTATCTTGAGGTCAATGGGAACTTGACGGTCAATGCTAGAAATGCGATTGATGTTCGCGGACATTCTCTGACTAATATTAATCAGGATGGCACGGGTACGGTAATTCTTAACGGCAACATAGCCTTTGAAACACCTGGTCCCGAGCAACAGAGTGGAGATATTCTGGATGCAACCGTTAATCTCAACCTTAATGGACAAGGTTCGAGCTGGACGGGCAATGTCTACCGACAGTATCCGAAATCTCAGGAAGGTAATGAAGATCTTAACGGTGTTCATGGTCTCAACGTGACCTTGGCTAACGGAGCACAGTGGAATCCGACAATCATTCAGAACCAGAGTGACGACACTGGCTACCTTGAAGGAATTGCTCTTAACCATCTGGAGTTTGAAGATGGTGTGATTAATCTTGAAAACACCGGACATACGGTTGAAGTTGAAAGCATGTCAGGTACTGGCGGTACGGTCAACGTTGCTACTTCTGCCAATAACGGTGGCGGTTTTACAACAGCTACGCTAACAGTAGGATCAGTTGATTCAACTGCCGGGACCTTACCGTCTCTTGCTGTGAAATACACGGGTATCAACGCTGATGATTTGACAAATCCTGAAGCTGATATGAAGACTCTGGGTGAGCAGAGCATAAAGCTTACAGAAGGTGAACATATTGCTCAGGTTCGCACGGTTGAAGAAGGCGACATCCGCGGTTCTGTTACTCAGACAGTTGATGAAGTCGGCAAGGTAACCGGCACCACGACTGCGGCCAATGTGAAGCTCGCTGACTACAGCTCCCTGAACGCCATGAGCCTCGTGCAGTGGAGAAACGAAATCAACCATCTAACGAAGCGTTTGGGAGACATCCGTGCTGCTGAAGGCACCATCGGTGCATGGGCTCGCGTCTACGGCGGTGAATCGCAGTGGGGCGGCGGCAATGAAGTTGAAATGGATCACACCACCATCCAGGTCGGTGGCGACTATCGCGTCAACAATCACTGGATTGTCGGTGGAGCCTTCTCCTATACCGATTCGGATGCGGATCTCGCCAAGGGTGCAGCAACGGGTGACTCCTACAGCCTGGCTGCATACGCAACGTATATGGCTGACGGCGGCTCCTTCCTCGACTTGATCGCTCGCTATGGCTACCTGAAGAACGATATCGACTCGGGCAACATGAGCCTTGAGACGGGATCGAGTGCCTTCAGTTTGACGGCTGAAATGGGACATACGTTCCGCTTCATGGAAGAACGTGCCTACATCGAACCGCAGGTTGAATTCACCTATGGCTTTGTCTCCGGCGATGATGACACGGCTTCCAACGGCGTGAAGATCGAACAGGATGACTTCCAGTCCTTTGTCACTCGCGTCGGTGTCCGCACCGGCTTTGACTTCCCCAAGAAGGCCGGCACCATTTACGGTATGGTTTCCTACTCCTATGACTTCTTGGGTGACGCCGACGGTATGGCTTCCGAAGGAAATCTGCGTCAGGCGCTTTCCGAAGACCTCGGTGGCGGCTGGGTGAGCTACGGCATCGGCGCTCAGGTGATGTTCGGCAAGAGCTCCTACTTCTATGGCGAACTTGAACGTACGTCGGGCGGTGAAGTTGACAATCCCTACCTCTTCAACGCAGGTGTGCGCATCACGTTCTAACCCCTGAACGATTTGTTGTGGCTGATCGGTTACGACGAGTGTGGTAGCTGATCAAAAAACGGGCTTTGCAGGAGTTTGTTTTCTGCGAGGCCCGTTTTCTTGGGCGAGGTATGTGCGTTGTCAGGTGGCAATCGGGCAGGTACCCGCGATATAAGCTGCCGACGAAGATTGTTTTGGGGATAGTATCCGTGTCTGAAAGTGGTTACTTCAATTTAGCTAGTGGAAAGTTACGCTTGCGTCTGAAAACAGTTTGCACTTGCGCGGTGCGTTCGTTACTTCCAACCTTGATCGTCAGAGCTCTTTGTTAGTTTTTTGTCAGTTTGAATTACTTCATTCGTTGTTTCGCAAAGCAGTCATGAATAAGGCGAGTTCAGCCAGTGTTCTGACTCCCAGTTTGCGATAGCCGTTGGCTCGGTGTGTTTCGACAGTGCGTTCGCTTAAACCGAGACGTTCCGCAATTTGCCTGTTCATCAGACCGAGATTTGCCAGTTTGAGAATCTGGGTTTCTCGATCCGTCAGCAGCGCGAATCGTTCTTTAACGTGTTGTGTGGATTCGCCTTTTGCCTGAAGATCTTTTTGGACAGCATGAGCGACGGCGGATAGGAGAACCGACGGCGGCACCGGTTTTCGAAGCAGATCATCTGCACCGCGTCTGAAGGCCGAAATAACCATGTCCACATCAGCATGGGCAGTAAGAAAGATCAAAGGATGAGGATAGTTCAATTCCTGGAGACGCTTCTGTGTTTCCAGGCCATCAAGACCAGGCATGCTGTAATCAAGAATGACGCAGCCAGGGATGGAAATATCGTCCTCGGCCAGGAAAGAGGCTGAACCGTTGTAGGTTTTTACTTCCCAACCTTCACTTTTGAGCATAAAGGCGAGAGCCTGCAAGAGATCTTCATCATCGTCGACGATTCTTACAAGGGCGCGTTTATCGGTAAGCCGTTCATTTGTCATGGGAAGCAAGCCTATTTAGGAAAAGACAGTTCGGCAATCAAGCCGCCTTTTTCTCGTGCTTTGAGTATCAATTTTCCGCCATTGGATTGAGCAACGCCGGACACAATGGACAATCCCAGTCCAAGGCCGTCGCTTTTTGAGCTGCTCAGGGGAGTTTTCATGCGTTCGATATCTGTGTCAGTGAGTTTGGCGCCGTTGTCTGTGACGCGAATCACAATCGAGTCTGAGGTTGATGTCACCTGAACTCGGATAAGGGGTTGTGAGCAATTGCCGGAGAGCAAAGATTCCGCAGCGTTCCGAATCAAATTGTCGACAGCAAGCCGTATTTCCATTTCGGATGCCATGATTTGGCAAGGTTTGTCTGTAGGAAGACTGGTTTCAAGACGCACTGCTGAGTATTTGCTGTTTTGCGTGAAGCTTGCGCAGGCCTGGCGCACGCACATTGAGAGATTCACAGCTGCCTTGGGAACTTGTTTTGCTTTTGCGTAACTTCTGACACGATCGACGATTTCTTCGGCCTTGGCTGCCTGACGCTGTATGAGTTGCATGACCTGGCTGACAGAGGCGGCGTCCATTTTGCCTTCCTCCAGGAAACGCAGCGTGCCGTGTGCGTAGGCATCAATTGCGGCGAGAGGTTGACGGATTTCGTGTGCGATCAAAGAACCCAGCTGACTGATAATGAGCACTCGGCTCATGCTCTGGAGCTTGTCATTGGCGATGTCCGTTGCTTTCTTGAGTTCAATTTCACGTGAAAGAGCCTGGGTAAGCGCTTTTGTACGACGCCTGACAAGCGCTGACATGAGGAGACTGTGGCCAAACAAGGCAAGTCCGACAAGTAAAGCCAGAACAGCCCATTGCCAGTAAGACCGAACAAATTCGGTTAGAAACCATCCTCGCAGGTATTCAAAAGGACCCACCTGAAGTTCTCGAAACAATCGATCCGTTGCAGAAAAATCTGTCGCAATGCTCCAACCGATTCCGCCTTCGATCAGCGGCATGTTCAGCAATGCCTGCGTAACACGTTTAGAAATTTCCGCGGATGTTGTAGGCATGGTCGAGATAGTCCAGTTAGGGTACAAATCCGTGGATCTCAGGCAGGTCTGACGGTTCTCTTTACGCAGTCCGATAAAACGAAGCGCTAGGCGCTCAGGACTGTCTTTCACGTAGGTATCTTCCAGAAAGCAACTTGAAAGTGTGCCGACATCGGCTTTTCCGGAGAGGACTGCGTTGACGACGGCACGGAGGTCTCGTCCGACGAAGGTTGTTTCCGAGAAGAAAGTCTGGTGGTCATAGCCCCGTCGCAACAGTTCTCCGAGCGCAATTTGGTACCCATAAAAGCCTCCGGGCATATTGGCGGCCAAACGTTTGCCTTTCATGTCGGCAAAAGTGTGGATGTCGCTGTCGGCTCTGACAATAAAAAGTGTTCCGTAGGCGTGGTTGGGATCCGGAAGACGATTGCTGACGAGTGTAATCAGATCGCGAGCTCCGTTTTGTGCCATACGTCGGCATAGACCGGATGTCGAAATGAAAACATCAACTTCTCCGTCTTTCAGCGCTTTTTCCAAATCGGGGAGGGAATATTTCGTGATTCGAATGTTTTGTTCCCCGAACTCTTTTTTCAGCGTTTCCAATGTCGGATCGATAACCGCAAAATTTTTGTCTTGCGGAGGATCAAGACTGACGGCAAAACGCACGAGCGGTTGATGTTGAAATTCTGAATTCGCCAGGCAGAAATTTTGCTGCGGCATAGCGACGGCAAGCAGAAATGCCAAGAAGAGCCGGGCGGTCGAAAGAATTGCTCGCATGATCGTTCTAACCACAAATCGAACTTTTCAAAACATTAACGGCGGCTGTACTTAGGTACATGTTTTCATATGATGACTTTTGTTGAAAGTCTCGTTCAACAACCTCGCGAAATCAAACGAGAGAGGAGAGAAAAATGAAACTCAAGTTCAAATTGGCCGCCGGTGTTGTCTCAACCCTGATGTTTGTCGGCACGGCCGCTGCCGCCGTTTCCTACACACCCGGAACTTATGAGGGAGAGGCGATCGGACGAAACGGCCCGGTCAAGGTTCAGGTGACGGTTGCAAAGGATCGCATTGAATCGATTCGTGTCGTTTCTCATAACGAGTCGGCAGGCTTGTC
>OGHW01001063.1_pt1 | contig 24839 bp, 22 predicted proteins | sample 1571641 | NCBI WGS metagenome assembly OGHW01 (sample SAMEA2582066, study PRJEB24529) | metagenome | biome: Human gut stool | place: China | collected 2011 | reverse complement strand
CATTTCCTGTGAGTTGTTTTATTGCAGTTCACAGGATATCCTACAAAACATTAATACTTACCTATAATGAATATCCTAAATTATATAGCAGATGCTATAGCCGGATGGAGAGAGAATTTATTAATATCTGAGATCCAAAAAGATCCAGAAAGTATTTTCTACATGAATGATCCTTCCAAGAATGTAATTTTAGCACTATCAGAGAGAGCACCAGAGTTTATACCTTATATTCAAGAAAATTATGCAGACAAATTAACGGATGATGTAAAGCAGGCAATGGTGAAAATTAATCCGAATGTCATAAAATGGTTTCCAGATGATGAAAAACTTACTTCTCATGTTCTGGAACATTACTACGATAAATTATCAGAAGAAAATACTATTACTATAGTAGGTAAAAGACCGGAAGTAATATCATATTTTCCGGATGCTTCAGAAACTATTCAACTTACTGCTATAACCAAAGATCCTTCAACTATAGTTGCTATTAGCTGGCCATATCCCAGTGTTCAGGTTGCAGCTGTGCAGAGGAATCCTGAATTAATAAGGAGTATAGTTGATCCATGCGAAGAAGCACGACTAATATACATAAAAGAAAGAATAGGAAATATATCACAGATAGAAGATCCCACAGAGCAAGAAATGCTTGCAGCAGTAAATAGTAATTCTTCGAGTATTTTATTTATAGAGTATCCTCCCACAAGTGTACAATTAGCAGCAGTAAATGATGATAGTTATAACATTTTAAAAATAAGAAATCCTTCAATAGAGGTTTGTGAAGCTGCCGTAAAAAAAGAATTTGGGAATATTAATATCCCAGACCAGAATATAAGAGATGCCACTATAACACTCTTTTCTAAAATGAAGGAGACCAACAAGAAATATGACGAAATGTGGCTATGTGCAGATTATGCGGATGATCTTGAAAATAAATTGCGCGAATGGAAAGAAGCTGATTCATGGAAGGAAGAACAATTATCGAAAGCTCTTCAAGAGTTTACAGAAGGTGGTGACTCAAAATTACACATCAATCCTGATCAGTGTGAAAAAGTGACAGATAACGATATTAAGGATCTTAGAATAGAGGCTATACAGATACTCCAAGGTAATGCTCCGGAAAGATTCTTTGAAAAACGCTTTGAGGGAATACGAGAACAATTTGCCCATTGGTCTGAAAGGCTCTATGAATGTCTAAATGATTATGAAATGGGAAAATCATATAAAAACATACGTATGATGAGTGATGAATTCTCCATAAAAAAAGAGATTGGTCGAACAGCTAATGTCATTGCATCTGAAATGAGAGAAAGTCTCAGCATTGAGGATTTTTCAAAATATGTTAGTATTCTGTTCAAAGCGGATAATCTTGAAATTGGTAAAGTTCCGACAATAGAAGAAGCTCTTTCATTATTTTCCCATAAATACCTTTTACCTAAAGAAATTAATTCTGCTGTTTTTGAGAATGAAGTCTCAGGTCAGTATGAAATAATTCGCCCAAATATCCAATATGATGTGTTTGAAAATAGAAATACTCAATTAATGAATGCCGGTACTAATCCTTATTCCCCCAACTATAAAGAACTCTTCGATAATTTAGGATTAAAAAAGGAATTCAATGAATTTGAAAAAAAATGCATTGAAAGAGATAGTTGGAATGGTAGCTATTTCTATGCCATTGCGACTCGTGATATCGCTGAGATTTACGACCTGGATAGTGAACTTCCTAAACGTGATCAAGATATAGAAGATAGCAGAAAAATACTTTATGAAGGAATAATAGAAAAAATCAATACAGAAAAGGAAATTGCTGTTGAAAAACAAACGGTAGAGATATTATGTATTCCTGATACTATAAAGAAGACAAAAATAACAGAGGAAGATAAACAAAAACTCGCACAAGGCGAGAAGATATTAGTAAAAGGAATGATATCCTCTAAAGGGATACCATTTGATGCGTATGTATATGTTAATAAGGAAAAGAATACACTCACTTTTGATCTACCAAGAAAAAAGAAAATTGAGGATGGCAATAAAAATAAGCTTGGGAGAAAGAGACAAAGCTTATAGCTCATGAATCTCTTTCTAATTATTCACGAAATGAGTGCCATTATCCCCCCACTCTATTAGCAAAGCGACAACTATTTTATATCGCACTATTCCTACCGAAATAATTAATTAATTTATTACCGCAATATTTTTTGCGGTAATAAATTAATTAGTATATTTGCAGCATTAAACCATTAAAAATAAAATTATGGGTAAAATTATAGCAATTATGAATAACAAAGGTGGTGTCGGGAAAACCACTACTGCAATGAACATAAGTGCTGAGCTGGCACGAATGGGATACCAAACATTAGTAATGGATCTAGACTCACAAGCCAGCTTAACATTAAGCGCAGGGTTAAAAGAATACAAAGCAACAATCTTCACAGCTTTAAAGGAAGCTGTAGAGGAGGACAAAGGGAAACTTCCCATTGAACACTTAAAAGAGAATTTGGACATTGTACCATCTGAGAAAAAAATGGTTGATGCAGAATATTTATTATTTAAAGAGCATGGCAGGGAATATTTCTTAAAAGAACTCATTTCTCCAGTACGAAAAAAATACGATTATATAATATTAGACTGCCCCCCGGCTTTAAATTTAATATCAATAAACGCATTAGTCGCATCTGATTTTGTTCTTATACCGGTACAAACAGAAGTTCTTTCACTTCATGGATTGGTCACTATGGTTGATGTAATATCCTCTATGAAAAAGAAACTGAACAAAAAACTGAAGATTGCGGGATATTTAATGACTCAGTATGATTCTAGGACAGGGCTACATCGTAGTGTCATACAGGGAATGATATCCAAATATGGAACAGATGTTTTTAAAAGCATTATACGAAGAAATATCCGTATTTCAGAAGCCCCCCATCGAGGGATGGATATATTCTCCTATGATGGTAACAGCGCAGGAGCAATTGATTATTCAAATGCAACGAAAGAATTGATACAGAGAATATAAAAAACCACTATATTTGCGTTAATTAATTATATAGGTAAATATTACAAAAGGTTTTTAACTAATTAATATAAAGAAATATGAAGAATAAATTTGAAGGAATCTCTAATATTCTATCAGGAGAAACAAATGAAGAAAATCAGAAAAAAAAACAAATTCAGAGTTGTGATCCTGATAAAATTAAATCAACTTCATTCCGAATGAAACTCTCTATCCACACAAGACTTAAACTTGAAGCAGTCAATCAACATAGAAAAGACTATCAAGTATTAGAAACTGCATTACTAGAGTATTTTGAGAGGATAGACAAAAAGAAATAATCCAATCTTTATTTAGCTCCCCCAGATAAAGAAAAAACGAATTATGTTAATTTATTTAACCATGCATGCGCCAAATTATTAATATAAACACTTTGTAATTTCAAATAAAATTAGTACCTTTAAGTATTGGAAATCAAAGCATTATATTATGAATAAAGTAAATTTATGGGTATGCATTGCATCGTTTTTGTTAATTTCAGCAATAGCGTTCACGTTCTTTTTTCTTGGTGAGAAGAATGCAGCGCTCAACATTACTTCTGAAAGCCAGGTAACCTTACCTTTTTCTTTAACTGGAGGTGGGTTGATTCTAGGAATTATCAGATGGTTCTGCTCCAAATTGTTGCTAATCGTTACGACAATTTTTAAGCTTGTCATCGGATTCATTTTATTGTTAGCGGCTGGAATGACTATTGCTGCATTTTAATCCGGAAATAATAGAAAGGAGTCAATATGAAAACATTGGAAGAGCTATTAAAAAACTTTGGATGCAAAAAAGCATTCAACATGCAAGGGAATTTTACGAAAAAAGCTTCTGAAGCATATGCCCGAATACATGATTTTTTAGTGTCCATCTCAATTCTGACGGAAATTAGCACAGAAAAGATTCGCCGGGAACTGGATAAAATCAGTGATGAAAATCAACAATTCAAGAAAGGGATAAATTTATGAATTATAAGAATTGTGAGATTATTGTTAGCGTAGCAGTTTGCCATAGAGGAACCCTAGATATTATAGAGGAATGTACAACGATGAAGGAAGCTCATAAATTCTCAAAAGAGAATGGATATAACCATGTAGATTATTGGTATTTGGCAGCCGAAGTTACAAATAAAGATGGTGATACTAACCCTGCTGTTTGGAATATGGAGAGAGCAGAGGCTATTAAAAGATTGAAGACACTGTTATAGTTATGTTTGCTACAAAATCAGCAAGCTGAAAAATGAGTAAGTATTACTTCTTTTAGAAGTCACGATCTGCGACTCAAACACCAGCAACAAACAATTAATAAATAGAAGATATGATGAAAATAAGAATTGAAAAAATAGTAGTAATGTCTCTATTGAGCCTTGCTATGTTCTCCTGCACAAAAGACGATGATTTAATCGAATTACCGGTCACACCACCAGATCCTGAACAGCCAGTTACCCCACCAGAAGCAAAGCCGGTATTCTTAGGCATCAATCCCGTTATCGCAAGTATTGAGCCGGTGACGACCAGGGGAATTATCACTAACTTTACGGATAATGACCGGATAGGCTTATTTCTTACCGATGGTGAGTTGGGAGCCAATTATCAGGAGAATACCGAAGCTGCCAATGTGCCGGCTATGTATCAGCAAGGAAACTGGAAGGTAGAGAAGGATCTGGAACTTACCAAAGCAGGAACAGCTTTTGCCTATTATCCATATAGTGACAAAGTAATAGATGGTGCAGCTCTCCCCTTAGAGATTCAATCGCAAACTGACTATCTTTTTGCTACGCCATCGGTAGTGGATGAAAAGAATCCGATAGCTCAGGTTGGCATGAAACATGCTTTGTCTTTGGTCTCTATCCGGATAAGGAAGAATGACTACCAACACGCAGGAAAACTGACCAAAATTGAAGTACTCGATGTACAGGCTGAAGGTACACTGAATATCGCTACTGGAGAGGTAACAAAGACTGGAGCAAATACGACTTACTCGGTAGATCGTAATCTCATCCTGGATGATAATGATCTTATTAAGACTCAGATGATCATGCTGCCTACTGTCATCGGGGAAGCTTCAGGGAATATCCGATTCCAGATTACCATTGATGATAAGTATTATATCTGGGATGTTCCGAAATCTCACGTTTGGTTAGCCGGCAAGGAATATACCTATACATTGAATTTAAGTAAAACGAATGAAGAACTTCCGGATCTCGAACTTGATGTAGACTACTGGACCAAGTATGGCAAAGATGACAATATTGTACTGGAGGATCATACACAACCAGGATCAGCATATTATAGGGTAGTTGATGTCGAAATGGACTCTTATCCCTATGGAAGAACTGTTGTGCAGGGAGAATCTTATATTTTCACAGGCGTAGTAAATGATCGTAAGAATGGCTTCAAAGGTAGAGTAAAATACTCATTGTGGCAAGGAGATAAAATGATTGAGCAATTTCCCTCCTATTATTTCGAATGCAAGTATTATAATACCTTAAAGGTTCCTTGTTTTATAACTGCTCAGCCAGGAACTTATCGTCTAAGAATGTTATTAAAGGAAGAAGGTACGAATAATTGGATATTGCCCTCTGAGCGCTATTCAAACGAACAGGATTGGGTTATTAATGTCAGAAAAGATAATAATATACCATCTTTAAGTTCTATGAATATGGAAGGATTTGAGCCATCGGATAATGCGATACGATTTGCTAAATTAAATATTCCATTCAATATGGAATTTACAATAATCAATCGTTCTGAGATGACACTAAAAGGCGAAATTAAAGCAATTTGGCATAGAACATTCACCGGAGAGTTTCATGCAATTTCGAATAATGATGGAAATACTTGGGAAGATGAAATTGGAAAAATATCTATCAACATACCAGCATTCACAAAAGAGTACAAAGGAAAGCTACCTTGTGTAATCACAATAAATAGAACATATCCTAATAAATATTGTCCTCAAATATCATTCTATTATAAAAATGAAAATTCTAATACATGGGAATTAATGCGTAGTAACTCAGATTCTGAATTACAACGTTGGTTAGGTGCTGATATAGACAAGATAATAATGGGAAGTAATGATTACCCGGAGAAATCATGGTTCTGTCGCGGTGGGTTGAATTATCAATATATTAGCATTAAAGAATAGCATTCTCCCAGAAAAAGAAAAAATAAGAAAAAAGGAGATTATATAATGATCTCTGCTGAGATATGATAAACCTTTATAGTGACTAGTTCTAACAGAACTATCACAGGGAAATTTGATGATCAAAGGTACATAATTGTAGGTGACAAAGGTAACATTATTACTCCTTTTGATATTAAACAAATAGGTACGAAGTATTTGTATGATATAATATATAATAATGGGAGATATATAGCAGTTGGAGGAAGCTTGACAACAGGATCTGCAATAGTCGCTACATCTACTAATTTAACAGATTGGACTACTACACAGATGGGCGCACCATCTGGAGAATATCGTTATTATGAGTTTAAATGTATAGCTTACGGAAATGGAAGATATGTAACAACAGGTGGAAGTGGATGGACAGCTACATCTACAGATGGGATAACATGGAGTGGAAATTTGAGAATTGGTTCAAATGATAAGTATGCTATTGCCTATGGAAATGGCAGATTTGTTACAGTAGGAAGGTGGGGATTTATGAATACCTCTACCGATGGAGTTAATTGGTCATGGGATGATGTGGCAATAACCAGTAATCGTGATTTATTGGATATAATTTATGCTAAAGGTATGTTTATTGCAGTTGGACCATTAGAATGCATTGTCACATCTACTGATGGCTTAAATTGGACTACAAGAACCGACTATCGTACATACAGGTGGACAAGTATTGCTTACGGGAATGGAAAGTTTGTTGTTGTTTCTAGTGATGGCTACACATCCACATCCAGCGATGGTATTACCTGGACAACACCCCAATTGATTAGAAGAATAAATTGGCAAGACATTACTTTTACAAAAGATAATTTTGTTGTGGTAGGAGAGAATGGATACATGATGACTTCTATTGATGGAGAAACTTGGACCACTCCAACACAACTAAAAGATAAACTTGGAAATCCTATAAATATATCATTATATGGAGTCTGCGGTATGCCATAATGAGTTTTATATTTATAATAATTTAGCTATATTCGAGCAATCTTATGAGTAAAATATAGACTTTCCTAATAATACAGTCTGTGAAGATCATGTGTTTATTAGCTATTTGTTTGTTTTGTTTGTGTTTATAGTAATGCACCATAATCAGGCGTGATTGATGGTGCATTGTTTTCATATAGCTTGTGAATTTTCCTTGTAGGATGCAATACATGAAGAAAAGTTAAACAAATTAAGTTCCCATTACAAACCCTTATACTGTGGAATGGGATTTATTATTTTAATCTAACTCAAATTTCACCTATGGTATGGGACAGATTTTTGAAATAAATAATTTATTTCCAGAAGTATCTGTAAATAAGGTTGGAGTAGTCCAAGTTGTACCTTTATCAGTAGACATACTATAACCTTCACTTCCCGCAGCAATAAATGTTCCATGACTATATGTAATAGTAGACCAACCATACATTCCAACTTTCCGAGGGGTTGTCCATGTTTTTCCATAATCAGCAGATATACTGTAACCAGCTCCTCCCGCGACAATAAATACGCCATCGCCAAAAGCTATACCATTCCAAGCACTTGTTCCAATTTGTATGGGAGTCCAGTTGGTGCCATCAGTGGAAGTAGAGATTTTGCCACCACTACCAGTTACAAGAAAAGTCCCATTATTATACGTTGCAGCATATAAATACGGTATTCCAACACTTTTGGGAGTGGTCCAATTAGCACCATCAGTTGAGGTGGTAATTAAACCATTAATGCCATCAACGGCAAGAAAATTTCCATTACCATAAGTTATACCATACCAACCTATACCTCCGTAATCGCCTGTTACGATTTGTATAGGAGTTGTCCAAGTCTCACCATCAATGGATGTACTGATATTACCGGCACCACCAACTATTACAAATTTACCATTAGCGTAAATAATATCTCTCCATACTTTATTTCCGACTTGTTTAGGCGCAGTCCAGTTTATTCCATTGCCTGATGTAGAAATGTATCCATTACCTCCTCCAATGATATATTTTCCATAGCCATAAGTAATAGTACTCCAAGAACCAACACCTGCTATTTGTTTTACAGAATTTGGTGATGCAATCCACCCCCCATCACATGCTATAATATAGTTATTATAAGGAAAAGATGCTGTTATAGTTCTGTTAGATTATGGATGAGTTTTTCCTATATTATTCTATTTATACCTTTGCAATAAAAATGACTATTGAAGGGGTATTATCAACGCTAGAGTCTCAATTGCGAGAACTAGGATTAACAGAAGAAACCGGTGCACTGCTTGTACAAGTGAACATTTCCGGAAAAAGTTATATTATGAGTCGTGGAAATTTAAATAATCTAAGTATGCCGACCTCGATAAATGGGACGAATGAAAGTATTAATTTCATAGAATTTATGTATAAAGAAATCCTACAGGCAAATGTAAGTGAAAGTACCAGATCGCTCCATTGGGATACTTACAGGCTACTAAAAACACATAAAAATGATATTGATATTAGAACTGTAGATATTGATTTTCTTTTGTCTTTAGAGAATTATATGATATTTGAAAAAAAGTTAGCTACTAACACAATTGCCCGTCACATGAAGGTTATAAAGAGATATATAAATGTAGCAAGAAAAAAAGAGATCATCATCAAAGATCCATTCATAAACTATACAATACGATCTGAGGAAACACACCGGGAATCATTAACAGAGAAAGAACTTGAACTACTTGAACAATATCGGCAACATTCCGAATCCAACGAGATCCTAAACGCTTTTTTATTCAGTTGCTATACAGGATTGCGGTATTCAGATATCCAGAAGATTACTAAACAGGATATCTATTCTATTAATCGGAAAAAGTGGATGATCCTAAAGATGCACAAGACAAATATAGAAGTGAGAATACCTGTCTCCACTATTTTTGATGGAAAAGCTTTACTTTTAAGTAAGGCTATACCACGAAGTCGAGGAAAGTTATTCTTACTTGAATCCAATCAAAAAACAAATAGAGGAATAAAATGTACTTTGAAAAAAATAGGTATAAGACGAAATATTTCTTTTCATTGTGCCCGCCATACATTTGCATCTTTACTGATTTACAGAGGTGTAAATATTACTACTGTACAGAAGTTACTTGGCCACAAGAGTGTCAAGACAACACAGATATACAGTGCAGTTACAGACCTTACGATAGAAAAAGAGATAAAGAAGAGTAATACAACAAGAAAAAAGAGGCAACCGATATCAAAAAAAACTGTATCATAAAGTATATCTTTTAGTGATCATGTATATGAGAAATATCCAAATATCTTAAAATAAGAGGTAGTATGTATTAATAACCTTTTATTCTAAGTTTAGCTTTGTCTCCAGGCGGTACAAGATTACTTCTACTTGTGTCCGTCTATTCTTGTGCTTTTACTAAAAGTAAAAACGGCTATCTTTACTACAAGAAATAAGGATGATATAAATGATAAGACTGTTTTGCATGAATATTCAAAACTTCATGCTCGTATTTCCAATCTATTTTGTACATTTGAAACGGTTTATAATTCAGTTAAAAATTGACAGAATATGGCAGAACTATTTTTAATATTATCAAAAACATGTGGAAAGATAGAATGTCAGTAGTCGGTAATTACTTGAATGTATGAATTGTTCTGATTTTATAACAAAATAACATGGAAGCAAAATTATATTCTTTACTACCCAAAATTTTAGAAAAAAAAGATTCTTCATATCAAACTGTAGAAGAATTATTTTGTGTTCTTAATGAAGCCACTGAAAAAAAAGATATCAAGAATATTGCTCTTACCGGGCCTTTTGGTTCAGGTAAAAGTTCTATTCTTAAAACCTTAAGACAAAATTATCGGATATTTGAATATCTACCTATTTCATTAGCCACTCTACAGGCGGATGAACAGGAAACGGATGAAAATCTTGATGACGAGCAAAGAGAAGCGAGAATAGAGAATCTAAATCGTAAGATTGAGTATAGCATTTTGCAACAACTTATTTATCGTGAGAAAGCTTCAACTGTTCCAAATTCCCGCTTTAGACGAATAGCACACATTGATAAATATAATCAGTGTAAGTATGCATTTTTTTGTATAGGATGTCTTCTAGCCTTTATAATAGCCTTTGAACCTGCATGGTTAAGGATTGAAAGTTTATATAATACTTTCAATTTTGGTAGTGCCAATATTTGGTTTGACGTTTTCGCTGTAGGTTACCTGTTGTTCGCATTGTATGAAATTATAAAATATATAATAAAATCATACAGCAATTCAAAGTTGAATAAGCTCAATTTGAAGGATGGTGAGATAGAGATGATAGAGAATAATTCCATTTTTAATAAACATCTTGATGAGATTCTTTATTTCTTTCAAGTCACTAAATATAATGTTGTAATTATCGAAGATTTGGATCGTTTTGGAACCTCAAATATATTTTTAAAGCTAAGAGAACTAAATCAACTTATTAATGAGTCAAAAGTTGTTGAACAACATGTGGTTTTTTTATATGCTATAAAAGATGATGTATTTGTCGATGAAGAACGTACTAAATTTTTTGATTACATTACTACAGTAATACCGGTAATAAATCCATCAAATTCAAGAGTTAAATTGAAGGCTGCGTTGTTTGAAAGAGGTTTTAAAGAAAATGAAATAACGGATGGTGATTTAGCTGATATGGCTTTCTTTATTCAGGATATGCGTATTTTAACCAATATTGCTAATGAATACTATCAATATCGTCAGAAACTGTGTACTGGAAACGGTCAAAAGCTAAACTACACAAAATTATTGGCAATGATCGTGTATAAGAACTATCATCCAAAAGATTTTGCCCAATTACATCGTAGGGCTGGAAAGGTATATCAATGTATTAGTTTAAAATCCAAGTTTGTACAGAAAGCCCTTGAAGCAATCAATACTAGCGAAAAAACTCTTGAAGAAGATTATAAACAGTATTTGAATAACAGCCATTTAAAAGAAAGAGATCTAAGGCTGATGTTCCTCTACAAATTAAAAGATAGAATAAATAGTAAGATGTTATCAATCTATGTTAATGATCAGTATTATAGTTTTGATGCAATAGCAGAGGATAGCAATCTATTTAATTCACTATTATCCAATAATCATATAATGTTTCAATATTATTATGGATATAGTACTTCTAATACACAAGTGAATGTTAATTACAAGGAGATAGATAATGCACTCGATTTTACAAAGCGGGTTAGTCTATTAAAAGAAGCAGAAAAAGCATTTTCAAATCGTAAAGATATGCTTCAAAAAGAGAAATTGAAAATAAAATCTCTTACTCTGAAAAGCCTAATTTCTAAATATAGCCTTGGGACCTGTGAATTGTATACTGAATTAGAACTTTCTCCAATGATGGATGTCTTTATACGTCGTGGCTTTATCGACGAAGAATACTACGATTATATATCATATTTTTACGAGGGTATGGTATCGTTGGCCGACAGAGAACTATTATTGTCAATTAAGCGTGAAATAAAACAGGATTATTCTTATCACATCGACAAAATACAAAATTTTGTAAAAGAATTGCAGCCCTATATGTTTGAGCATGATGCAATTTTAAATAACGATATACTTAATTATCTCGCAAAAGAGAATAGGCAGTTTAATGATTTTTTCAACCTGATTATGTACCGATTGGAGAAAGAAGGTGCTCCTCTTGATTTTTTAGCACAATATTACATTTTAGGAAAAGCACCTCAAAAAGTTTTCGTTCATTTCATCAATTGGGATAGAACTAAATCATGGGATAGTATTGACTTATGGAATAACGAAACAGAAAAAGCGACTTTAAAAGAAGGTTGGCTTAAATTCTGTGGACAACTTGACAATAAACAATGTGTATGGTTAAGCCGTAATTTCAATTTTATCTCATCTCGTGTAAACAACATCGAATTAGACCGATGCAAACAGATAATAAAAGAATGTAGTTTTGTGAATATGAATAATGAAATTCCAGAATTACTTCAATGTGCAATTGAAAATTGTTCATACGTGATTAACACAGAAAATCTGTGTTTAATTGCCTCATTTTTACATCCTAATAATTCAACAATATCTGATACTAACTTAAATTTAAGTAGAATTAAATCAACAGGTAATCAAATATTTATTGACTATATTGAAAGTAATATTACTCAAGCGTTACCTTGTTTTTCAAAGATTTGTAAAGATGAGTCATCTGATAATCTTTTATTTGTTTTAAATAGCGAAAAACTTTCAGAAGAACAAAAAATACAATATTTAAATGGACAGCAAAATCTATTGGAAAATTGCACAGGTATAGATGACAACTTCATTACTCTCGCTTATAGATTATATCTCATTAAACCTACATGGGATAATGTTGTCATTTACTTTAATAACGAAAATAAATCGTCTGAAATTCTCTTTAAATATGTAGATCAGTTTGCTAAAAAACTGGGAGAAGAAAAGATGGTTGAAGATGATAATTGTCAAAATATATTTACGGTTCTTTTTGGGTGTAACAAGTTAAGCTTTGAAGCGTATGGCTTGATTTTAAATTCTTTTAGCTTAGCATCATTCAATGGAAATGATGCCCTGACGGAATTAGAGTCCAAGCGACTCAATCTGCTATTGGAAAAGGGTAAACTGCCATTTAATAATAGTAATACTGCTATTATAAAGAAGACATCCATATATATAGATTATTTATTATATTATTCAAACTATTTCTTTGAAAACAGAGAAGCTTCATATTTTATTAATATTGATGTAGCCCAGCATATATTGTCATCAAACAAATTCACTAATAATCAGAAGAAAGAACTGATAATTCTTATTCCTGAGAACATAATGCTCAATTCTCAACCTCTCGCAGATATTATTATAGAGATACTTATTGCAACAGATTACTCTGTGCTAAATAGGAACATATTAAAGGAGTTAATTAAGAATGCGCAAAATATAAAAAAGAAGGTCAGACTTGCTACTATAATGATTGCGAATTTAGAACATGATGAGAATGCAATTATTGATATTCTAAATCTTTTAAAAGGCAAATATCAAGTAATAGCGGAAAGAACAAAACGCCCAGTTATTGATGATACGGAATGGAATAAATCATTAGCTGTAATTTTAAATAAAGTTGGATTCATTTCATCATATAAGGATGATAAGGATGGTATAAGAATATATCCAAGGAGATAAATGATCATTCATTGCAATTTGCGATGATCAGGCTGAATATGAACAAGAGTACTACAATATTAGATTGGAGTATTATTTAATTCCATGATATTTATGATCTCTTATAGCTGGGAGAATCAAACGTTTTAGGGAAATTCAGCAGATGTCTCTAGTTGGTTTCCCTAGAAAAAGAAAAAAAACAGTAGAAGGAAAGAAAATGAGTATTAAAACATAAAGCTTTCTAGATATTTTCTTCATCTGACAATAATTCACTGGATAAGTCCGTTTCTCTTTTTGTTTGAGCCATTTTCCATAACGCCATGGGATGATCAGAGAATAATGTTCGCTGTTCTATATGAGATTTCATATTACTATTTTTTTAAATGTTGCCAAGTAGTAGTATCTCTAAAAACAGAACCAGTAAACAATGTTTTTTCTATAATACTGAATAATCTCATAGATTTTGTGTATCCTCCTGTAAACTTAGGTTCGAATGCGATAGTAAATCCTTTAATCCTCTGCAAAACCCACCACATAAACTTAGATTGACTGTCAATAGTATGTTTTATCTCTGTTTCTTTAACAAAAGTCGTTTTTTGAGTACAATTTGTTGAGAGATTTTCTATTGTGAAGAAATCCAAATCTATATCAAAAAAAACTTTATCGATTTTTGTTTTTATCAAATAGCCATAAGCCTCAGAGGTAGTAGTAAATTTCTTAATTACATGTATATTACCATACATGTCTATTATGCGTTCATCATGGCTACTGCGATCCATATTTTGTTTACAAACAACATAAACATTTCCTATAATGTTTTTATACATAGCTGCTACAATATGATCATCATTCAATGTGGATAATCTTGCCCAAGCATAAAATGATGTTTCAAAAGTATTGTCTATGTTTAAAGCCTTTAATTCTTCTTTTTGGTAATCTTCTGGATATACCAAATCTTGATGCCAATCAAGAGTAACTAAATCTATGGTCTGATGTTCTTTAGCCCATAAAGCCCAGAAGTAAAAAGCAAATCTGTGATCATTAAACATGGCTAGACTTACACTTTCCCTATGCATATAATAGGGGTGTGTAAGATAAACTAAGTTTGTTCCAGGTGGATAATGAGTCATATTTTTAAATAGTGGTTCATATTTTACCATACCATTACAATTAGTCGTATAATAATTTACAAAGTTAGTACAAATCTCAATCTTCTCAAAGCAAAATCGTTAGAAGTTTAAAACACTTCATTAATCTCCTATTTCATTTTTCTTAGTCTGAGATGGTATATTAGTGCCGACAGGATGGTTTGGGGTGAATCAGTTATTAAGGAATTGGCAACATTTCTCAATCAGATAAAAAACTTTGGAGAAATGAAGCGGTTTTATGAAACATATAGAGAATTCGCAAAACTCTCACTACTGGTGAGAGACATTAGCTGGAAAACACCTTGTTTTAGTAGTCAAGCTAAATCGATTAGAGAAGGAATTTTAATTCTGGGAATAACAATTGAAATATAGACAATCAGATTCATCATTTTTTTATAACCAGTTAATTATGTGATATTTTCACTGGATTAAATGTTCTTCAGATGTTTAAACCGTTAATAAATTTGAATATTAACGAATTTACACAGTTACTGACGCAGATATTTCGTTAAATAGTGTATATTTGCAGAATTAAAGAATTATCTAAAATATAAATACGATAATGAGCTACACAAAAAGACAATATATTCAAAAGAAAGAAAGTGAGGGATGGAAGTTCATATATTTATCATCCTCAATTAATGATAAAAATGGTACGATACAATGTCAATATGTCGTCATTTCACCATGGAATGAAAGAGAGTGTTGTTCCATTACAGGCAAAAAAAAAAATAAAGGATTAATTTCAGACTTGCTTTTTCATGAACTTATCCTTTGTTGCAACAGGCTGTCCCAAAGAAAAGCGAATTTATAAAACTTATAATCGGGAGAAATAGTTATGAATAGACTTATGCTTATAGGATTAGGAGGAACTGGTGGCAGGATAATACAAAATCTAGTTGAAAAGCTTAAAGAATATCAACTTGAGTATATCATTTTGAACAATACAAAATGCTTACCAGACATACTTTCTATACCTGTTATTGGGCAATCTAGGCATGAAAAGACGTCTTTGATAAATGTATCATATAAAAAAATAAGTTTAAATAATGCAACATTGGGAATCTCAAAATCCTTTGCGGAAAAATATAAATTGAGTCAGTTTTCTATTGATTTTGGTGATTCAACTACTGGATATACTATGCTAAGAAGTAAACCCCAAATGAGTATATCATCTACAAAGTCAATAAAACGGGACAGCTATGTTGAATTATTCAGTCAAAAGAGAATTATTAATTCAATAGATATATCTACTTTTAAAAATGACAAGTTTTATAATTGGTATGATACTATTAAAAATAGAATTGCATTCCATTCTGTTTCTCAATCAATATTCACTGTCGGACCTTTCATTAAATCAAAACGGAACTGTAATCAATCAATTAATTATAGCGATAACAGCAAATTTATAAGCTTTGATTTTAGTGATTATAGGCACTTGAATTTAATGTGGGAGATTTTGGATCACTGTGTCATTACAAAATCTAATAAAAAGATATATTATAGTGATAAAATACCCCCCTTGTACTATATGAAAGGTAAAACTAAACGATATGATAATTTAAGACCTAAAGAAGAAAATAGAAATTGTAACCTATTTGAAAGAGAGATACAAACAATATATTTAAATAATACCATCGATAACAATATGAGAACGTTGTTGCTAAATCATTTTAAATGTATCTGTTGTATCTAAAGAATATTGTCACAATGAATTCATTATTTAAAATAAATAGAAAAGAAGATGAAAACAAATAAGATATCAAAGATTAGTGAAGATATTACTAGCTCATATGATAGCAGAGCTAGTTTGGCTCAAAATAAAAAAAAGGTGTCTAACATTGATGTACTTGTTAGTTACGTAAATGAACAGTGCATTGCAACGATTGAAGACTTGCCAGGATTTGTGATAGTAGAGGATAGTTTAAGTGAAATCCAAGCTGGTTTCAGCATTGCACTTGAACACCATTTAGATTTAATGAGAAAAGCAAAAGTCCTAATCCCAGATAAATTGAATGATGAGTATGAATTATATTTCAAAATGAATATTACGTCATTACTTAGTTATTATGGAAATAAATTCGGCAATACCAACTTGGCTAATATTATAAATGTTACTCGAAAGCAACTATATGATTATACTATAGTGAAAAGAAAACCTCGTAAAGAACAAGTAAACCGAATATTAGACAATCTTCATGAATTAGGGAAAGAATTGCTTTCTCTAAATATACATGAAACAAACGATTCAGAGCAAGATTTATTAAATTTTTATTCTAACAAATTGTACAAATGTAATATCAAATTATCAGAACCAAATAAAAACTTTAAAGTTGTCTGAATAACAAAATTTACTAATATTCTATGGGAATGGAAACTATTAAACCAATATTAGAGAATCTATATTATCTAACCGGGTCACTTCTATTTGTTGTCGCTATTTATCAAATACGACTTTTGATAAGAGAAAATAAATATAAGTTAGCGTATAGTGCATTAGATTTAGATAAACATTTTAAAAAAGAAGTGTTGAAGCTGTATAACGATTTTTGGGGACTTTTTAGTGCTAATGGACTTGGTGATAATATATATGAATTAGAAGAATGTAAATCACTTGATAAAAGAATTATAGAAAAATATGAAGCTTTGCTTAATGAAAATTTCGATGACATAATTAATTATTTGGATTTATTGGAATCGTATGCATTTAAAGTACACTGTAGAATTGTTAATGAGAAACTACTTTTCAAATGCAATGCAAAACAGTATTTTGATTGTGTTAAACAAATTTCCATAATTGTTTATATTTTAAGAACAAAAGAAAATCAGCAGGCATATAGTCAAATATTTTCACTTTATAATAAATGGAAGAAAATAAGAGATAAACAATACATTATTCATAAGATATTATCGATGGTATGGAAGAATTAGATATTATATTTGTATACATGACTTCTTTTGTTGGTCGTTACCAGAGCTGAAAAAACATGTTCCATATAAAGAGTGAAGAAAGAATTGAGAAAAAACATATCTGACTATAGAGACAAAAATAGAGAAAGTAATGCTAAGAAGGAATGGAAGCTATTGCTTCAAATAAGAAAGCAATTTCATAAGGTACAGCCCTGTCCTATGCATCGTTAGTGCACAACTCTTAGATTATTGGGAATTTAAATTATTTATATAGAATATTTATTCTGAAAATATTCTATTAATTTAGCGCTTTTATAAATATAATAAACACTATGGTAAATATTGAAGAGATTAAAAAGCTGACTTTGCAGGCTATGATGGCAGATGAAATTTTAATGAAAGGACTTGTTTTAAAAGGAGGTAATGCACTGCAGCTCGCTTATGAAATTACTGACCGAGGTTCCATAGATATAGATTTTTCAATGGAAGAAGAATTTTCAGAGAAAGATTTCAATAGACTAACTCGTGTGTTTAATGAAAACTTGAATAAAGTTTTCTCCACAGAAAAATTAATAGCATATGATGTAAAATTTATAAAGAAACCCAAAAGTGGTAGTATTCCTCAATGGAGAGGGTATATGTTAGAATTTAAGCTTATACAAAAGGATAAATATGAGAAATTAGGTAATGATATAGATGCTATTAGGAGGCATTCAATAAAAGTAAATGATCAATCTACTAAATATACTGTAGATATCAGTTCTTATGAATATGTTGAAACAGCCATAAATAAAGAAATAGATGGGATTATTCTTAAAGTCTATACTCCAGAAATGATCTTGATTGAAAAACTAAGAGCACTTTGTCAGAGTATGGATAAATATAAAGAGATAGTCACAACTGCTAGGCCAAAAGAGAGAGCACGTGATCTTTATGATATTTGGATGATTAAAACACATTTCACGAAACTAAATTTAACACCGGAACTTTTCACAAACATCTTTTCAGCTAAATGTGTACCACTTAAATTTCTTAATGATTTTGAACTTTTGAGAGAAAGAAATCGTTCTAATTGGGATGTTGTAAAACAAACGATCCATAATCCAGAAGAATTACTGAATTATGATTACTATTTTGACTATGTTAAAGAAATTATTACTCCCTTTAAATCCCTTTGGGATAGTATAGATTCCAATGAGGTGAAAACTCTTTAAAGGGCATATTATAAGTTAAATAAAATTTAAAGTTCTGCTCCATCTTATAAAACGGAATAATATCTTTTTCCTGATATCCAGCTTTCTCTAAATAGAAGCCGATTGCTTGATGATATGGATAAGTAAAGCGCATTTTATTATAATATTGAAATAATTTTTGAATTGAAACATTCCCTTTAGCATTTGCAAATGCTTCGATCACTTGTGTAATACCACCGGAATAAAAAGGTCTAGTTACAATATCAATTAATGTTCTTTCAATATCTGTTACTAATAAATTATCTCTAAAAGGGATAACCCCCAAACGTTTATTGAATCGTCCATTTATGAAATATACCCTATTATTTCTAATACTACGGTAGTTATTTGTTTGTCTAGGTGCTTTATTAAAAGCATTATCTATACCTTCTTGAGTGAGATGATTATTGTATTGTGGAGTACTGCGTTCATAAGTAAGATATATATTTTTAGGTATCTGCAATGTGAGATTATGAATAGATAGAGCAGTATAGTAGCTAAAATATGAGACCCTAGATCGGGCTGCTGCGAAATCGAGAATATCGGGTTTTCTTTCAGTAATACCATATTCAATGAACCCCCCATTCTCATTATCTACCATTGATTCACTTGTTAATAAACCTGATTCAATCAAGTATGAAGCAAAATTTTCTAAATTCATACTTTTAAATCCGTATATATATTTGGAATCTTTCCAAATATTAAAAAATTCATTCTGATTGAATACAGCATATTTATGTTGCTCAATTAAATCTATTAATTCTGTAGTATTTTTTCTTCCCATAATTATCAAAATTGATTTCATATATGAAATCAATTAGTCAAATATAGTGTTTTTAAAATGAATAAGCAATTATTATAAGTTTATTTAATATAAATAAACTATTTCAAGCATAATGCTGATTTGAAATTCTTCTTATAATGATTAAAATTGATTTCATATATGAAATCAATTATGTAATATAAGTTTGTTTTTGATAAAAACAAACTTATCCAATCAAATGGATGTATTATTATCATACATTAACACACAACTATTCATATTTGCATTAAAATTGGTACGATATCAATCTAACAGAACTATAACAGGGAAATTTGCTAAAGCCGTTGGAGTTTATTATTTCTCTTCTTCCAATATAAACAATGGGACGGTATCGCAAGATATAGCTATTATAGAGGACTGGAGATACTTAGACGAACAATCCGGAGCAATTAATGTAGTCACAAATCCTAAGTCTGGTTATTACTTCAATGGCTGGATCGTTAAGACACCGGGATCAAATTCTTATGAAGAAGTAGCAGAATGGTGGGTTGATGATAGGGGAACACTAATTCTGAACGATAGTCGAATAGCCGATGATTATCCTTCAGGATCGGATTTTAAAGCTGTTTTTTCAACTAATCCTATCCGTCCGGAATATACCGTTACGATCAATATCGCGGAGTGGAGAAACAATACTTGGTCGGCTACCGGTGATTACAGTGTTTATTGGTATCCTGGAACCGCTAACGGCACATATTCTATTACAAAGAAATATAAAGAAGGGGATATCTGTACATTCGGCTACATCGCGGGAGGTGACAGTTCGGGTCAGTATGTATACCGAGGCGTTAAGGATGCTAACAGAAACGCAGTATTGGGTATCAATGATTCCGGAATAGGAATTTCCTTCACAGTAACCAAAAACGTTACTTACTATGTGGAAATGCTCTATGATAGAAACTAATGTAGTTCGGTACATTAAAACAGAATAAGAAGAATTCCACTCTGAAGCTGAACCTTCAGAGTGGGATTTATAACCAAAGTGCATTATACACCTATACAATAGCAGATCTAGGCATATGCAATAAATAATAAAAAAGAGAGTCAGAAAAAATTATCTTCTAACTCTCTTTATGTTATGTCTTATTCTGAAACAATAAATTATGGTAAAGGACAAATATTTATAAATGAGTCATAAATAAAACTTCCTTCAACCGTTGGGGAGATGTCCAGATCTCGCCATCAGTTGAGCGAGTAAAATATCCATCGATTCCTACAGCCATGAATGTTCCATGAGAATAAGTTACTGAAGCCCATTTATTAGTTCCTATTTGGATGGGTGTAGTCCAGTTCTCACCATCAATAGATGTACTAATATATCCGTTGTAGCCTACAATAACATATCTTTCTGCTGCATATATGATATCTTGCCAATCTTTTGTACCTACTTGGATAGGGGAATTCCAATTAACGGCATCGTTAGAAGAAGATATGTTTCCAGAAGAACCTACCGCAACATATTTTCCATTGCCATAATTAACTCTTTGCCAATTGTTTGATCCTACAGATTGTGGTGTCGTCCAACTAATTCCATCAATAGACACCGTAACCTTTCCGGAAGAACCTACAGCAACATATCTTCCACCTCCATAGGTTACACTGTACCAGGAATTTGTACCGACTTTACTAGTCGTCCAGCTATTACCACTATTATTACTAAAAAGGATATTTCCTTGTGCCAATGCCATTACAAAGTTGTTATCATATGAGTGTATTATTTCATAGGGATTACCAGCCGAAGCTACTACAGTTGGGCTAGACCAAGAAATTCCACTATTGATAGATGTAGTAATTAGAGTTTCACTATTGACGCCTGAACCTCCACCAACTATGTATTTACCGTTGCCATATGCTAATCCTCTTGCATACTTTACTCCTATATAAGATATGTTTGTTGGAGTTATAAACATTCCTGATGTAGAACCTGGATTTGCTAATATCGCAAATTGTTCATATAAGAATATTCCTGTGATAGTTCTGTTAGAACTAACAGTAAATGTATAACTCGCATCCGAACTGATTTTTGTACCGGATTCATACCATCCATCGAAAATATAACCAGCGTTTGGAGTAGCTATAATAGTACATGAACTACCACCCTTATAAGATCCGCCACCGGTAATACTACCACCGGCTGTAGGACTGGCAGTAACAGATATAGTATAATTCTGAACGCGAGCAAATTCAGCCTTAAAAGTAGTAGGAATATCTGCTATTAAGGTGTGTGATCCCCCCAAATTTATAGAGGGTTCTTTCTTGTCATAAAATTTCACAAGTTCGTAACCTTCGTTAGCAACAGCAGTTACAGTAACGTCATCACCTCTGTCATACAAGCCATCTCCGGTCGTATATCCTGCATCACTTACAGCACGAGTATCAGTCTGAATAACTCCATCAATAATAATCTCTGTATTTACTGGTATTTTTCCATCCTGTATCTCCGGACTATTTTTTTCTATTACTTCCTCCTTACTACAAGAAGAAATCAGTATAGTAACTGTAAACAGCCACAATATTTTTTTTAAATACTTCTCCATTTCATTATATTTATAAGTTAATCTATTTCTGTACCAATATCAATTCCAGGCACTAAATCACCTTCATAACTGCCACCGGTTCCCCATTCGTCGATAGAAGAACTACCTATTTCAAAAAGTTTCTTTTCGGCAGTATTGATTCCTAGTGTATAGGTTGTTTCTTTACCTTGTAACCACTCCCCTTCAGGTAATTTGTATCCATATCTTTCTCCGTCAATCAATAATAGAATTGTAGTATTAGTGATTATTTGAGGAAGAGTAATAATACCAATAGACAAAGGATCATTAGTTAGAGTGAAATCACCTTTATATGATTCATTCCCTGCTTTACTGATAAGAATCTCGCCTGCCGAAATATCTAGTGTACCTTCTGTATTAATTCCTTGTAAGGAAACTCCGGACACATTGCCTTCTCCCTGATAACTATCTTTCTTTATGACAAGTTTCAAAAGAGAAAGTGCGTGCTGCATTTGCAATGTTACAACCGGATTCTCTGCATTGACAGTAATAACTCTGGAGTAAAGATAATCCGTTTGTGTTGCACTTTCGATTTTTATCTTTGTTGGATTGTCTACTTCAGCACTATAGGGATAATAAGCTCGCATTAATCCTTCTTCCTCATTCAGATTTATGTTTTTATCAACCTTCCAACCATTCTCTAATAATATTGCTAGATTATTCCAAGAACAAGCACAATCATTATACTTTTCTCCTGCTTCATTTAGCACAAAGATTCCGATCTTATCGCCTTGTTCAAACGTGTCTTTACTGTTACGTGTCAGGACTTCTGCTCTGTTTATAGACAAGACAGAACCTTTTGGAGCTGTAGTCTCATCATTCTCACAAGATACGAACAAACTTCCTGCTAATATAATACCCAATATGGGTAGAAAGATTATTTTTTTATTTTTCATTGCTGAGATTGTTTTAGTGAGTTTTTTTAAATTAAATTTCAGTATCAATATTGATCTTTCTCTCCTGTTCTAAAGTAATTGTCACAGTTTTACCACTACCTGTTTGGGTTAAAGTAACTGTAGCATCTCTAAAATCGGTAGTCGGATTCTCTGAAGCAATAACTGATGTTTCGGATACAGTGAATCCACTAGCATCAACACCACTAACAGCAGATGTGTAATTTACATTTTCTGTTGTTCCGGTTGATGTACCATTTACGAATTTGACTCTAGTAGAAGTAACTGTAAAACTTTTGGTCCCACCCTTCGATGAGAAAGAAAGAAAAGTAGGAGTTACGCTAAAGCTATACTCATAAGTGATAGAAGCACCATTTTGAGTAACTGTACATGTCTTGCTCACACCGCCATGAGTGGCAGTCACTGTACAGCTCCTAGATGATCCAGTATTGTTACTTGCTGTCAGAGTTGTATTACTTAGACTAAAACCTGTACCGCTTGCAGACAAAGTAGGTGTACCTGTATCTGTACCGGTCTTGATACCGTTTGTCAGAATATCGCGGGTAGCACTTGCACTAATCGTTGATGTACCACCACCTGCAGCAATTGTAGTAGGACTAGCACTCACACTCACTACCCAATTACCGTAAGTAATTTGAGCAGCACTCTGAGTTACAGTACATGTTTTACTTACACCGCCATGAGTGGCAGTCACTGTACAGCTCCTAGATGATCCAGTATTGTTACTTGCTGTCAGAGTTGTATTACTTAGACTAAAACCTGTACCGCTTGCAGACAAAGTAGGTGTACCTGTATCTGTACCGGTCTTGATACCGTTTGTCAGAATATCGCGGGTAGCACTTGCACTAATCGTTGATGTACCACCACCTGCAGCAATTGTAGTAGGACTAGCACTCACACTCACTACCCAATTGCCATAAGTGATAACATTGGGCTTAAAGCGAACTTCCAACGTCCTGTTACCGGTTACAGCAAACGTATAAGGGGATGATGTACAATTTTGCTTAAAATTGTTTTCGTAAACTCCGTCAAAATAGTATCCAGGATTAGCAGTAAAAGGTAGACTGCAAGATTGACCATCCTGAAATGTCTTTCCAGAAGCCCAAGCCGTAGCATCGGTTATATTGCCCCCAGCTGTGGAAGTTGCCTTTATTAAGTACTCTTCTAAAAGAGTCAGGTTAAAGACATTTTTAACACCAGCTACTATTGATGTATTTTCAGTTGCATAATACTTTTTTGCCTTAGAAGAGGCCGTAACAAAGTTGAACAGCTCATCTCCGGAAGAAATATTATTACCTGTCGGAAGCAAAGTACGGAATGTAGATATCGAACTCTGACTATTGTACAGTGTGAGTGGTATAGATGCTGGAGATTGGGAAGTAGATGTACTAACAACCTTACTGCATAAATTAACCGAAGCTTTCGGCAATTTCTTCAGCATTACACCGGAAACAATCTTATCAGCTGTCTCATTTATATTCACCTCTACCAACCCGAATATATTTTCAAACGTTAGACGCACTACATTTCCAGAATTGGTATTATTCATAGACCAAAGAGGTCTATCTTTTGTTGTGATATTTACAGCATTAAATTCTACATTACTTGGGTCAATACCTGAACGATACGGATAGTAAGCATAGTAAGTATAGCTTTTCCCTTTGACTACATATATTTGCTCAGCGGAGGATATCGGTCGAAATTGACCGTCTTTATAACTATATTGGCGATTATCGGCATAATTTCCGGATTCTAAAAAGGTTTTTCCGGATTCAACAGCATAGATACCAATTTTGTCATCATTATCAAAGGTTGTATCTGTAGCCCTTTTTCTTGCATTGACAATTTGTTGAAGGGGGCAAGCGGACAAGCGGTCCATAATATGA
>OGHW01001042.1_pt1 | contig 25381 bp, 21 predicted proteins | sample 1571641 | NCBI WGS metagenome assembly OGHW01 (sample SAMEA2582066, study PRJEB24529) | metagenome | biome: Human gut stool | place: China | collected 2011 | reverse complement strand
AAACAGTAAGCATCTTTCTGAACCCAACACATCCAGACGTCGGGTAATGCTGCGCATTGATAAAAGGGAGCTGCCGGAGTATCAATACGAAGATGCGGTGGTTCGGGATGCTTACAATATTGCAGCGCGGGAGCTGGAGCAGCAGGCTTTGGTGCGTCTGGAATGGGCGAGAAAGCAGAGTGTTCTCTCCTGCATTGTGCTGGATCTGGAACGGGTCGCACAGTGCTATGAATGCGCCGACAGAGTGCATCCGCGAAAAAAGGCAGAAGAGGTTGCAAATATCATCATGCAGAAGCTGGCAGACAATCCCGTTCCATGGATCGCGGCATGGAGGGATGCTGTATGTGCTCAGGTGCGGAACAGCATGAAAGTGCCGATGTATTGCAGAGAAAACGACGGTCTGCTGCAGGAGCTTTTGCTCACGTTTCAACGGTATGCGGAGCTGTCCGGCAGTGTGACGATGCGTGCATTCAGCAGCCAGTGTTTTCACGATACCAAGTATTTTGAGCGAAATGTACGGGAACTGTTTCTTACCATTGCACGAAAGTACAATACCCAACTGGCGGCGGCCTGTACAGAAGCGGAACTTGGTGAGCGGGATCAGCTTGCATTTCTGGGAATCTATGCCCGCCCGGAGCTTTACGAACTCTCGGGCGATTGCGCAATCTGCTTGAAGAAGGGAAAACTACGGCTCAGCGCAGCAGAACCTTATGGATTGGCTTTGCCCAGTACACTTGTGTCAGAGATTGTGGACATTGAACTGAAAAACATCTGCTGCATTACCTTTATCGAAAATAAAACGAACTATGATGAATATTTGCTGGCGGAAAAACAGCCGGAAGAACTTGTTGTTTATCACGGCGGCTTTCTGAGCCCGCGGAAGAAAAAACTTTTTGAAAAACTGGCTGCTGCGGCAGGGGAAACCATGCAAATTCGATTCTGGGCAGATATTGATCTGGGCGGTTTTTGCATGTTTGAAAACCTGCAAACGGTGTTCCCACAGCTTGAACCCATGCGTATGGAAGGGCGCTTTGTGGAACAGTACCACAAAAATGGCCTGAAGCGGCCGGAGCAGTATCTGAAGAAGCTGAAGGAAGAGCGGAATGCGGGAAGACATACGCTGTTTGTTGATGCAATTGATAAGATTTTGCAATATGGGGTCACAATCGAACAAGAAACATTTCTGGAGTAGAATTCATGCGAAGATAAAAACGCTTGTTGACCTATAAAAACGTACTATTATTCTTTTCAACGCCCTGCAATTTTGGAACCCGCCCAGACTGCAATTAAGTCTCCCCGGAAATAAAATCTGGTAGGACAAAGAAGATAAAAGCTCTTGGCTTCTGTAATGGAGGCCAAGAGCTTTTTGCATCTTGTTTTGTAAGCGGAAAGAGGGTACAATGATAGCAGAAGTACGCACATCAATGAGGTGATACTATGCTGAACATTTTTTACGGTGATATGAAGGAAGCGGTGTACAATACGGCTTCTTATTTCAAATACGATTACGAGGAAGACTGGATCGTTGACCCGATGGTCAAGGAAATGATTCAGGACGTGGATAAGTCTACCGTTATCGACAGTGGTGTAATTGACAGCCCGGTCTTGGGTAAAATTCCACCGATTGGTTTGTCTGGTGGCGTAAAGACACTGATTTTGGTAAAGTTTGAGCCGGAGAAAGTGTTCAACGCATCGACTTGTGGCGACAACTGTGCAAAGTGGCTGCTCAAAATTGCAGAGCAGGAGGATCGCACAGTGAATTTGCGTCACCTGATGGATTTTGGCAAAAAGCCGTTTACAATAAAAGTGCTGAATACGAATCAAATCGTTCACAGTATGGAAGAGCTGATTTTGGCCGCAGGTGAGTTTGTGTAAAGGGGCTGACAGAAATGAAAGGCATTCATAAAGTGGTCGTTGGCACAAAGTACCTGAAATATGAATTTGAACTGCGACGCAATTTGACCATCATTCGTGGGGATAGTGCAACGGGTAAAACGACTCTCGTAGATATGATTCGTACCCATATGAACGATGGAGAAAGTGGACCGGTCACTCTGAATTGTGACAAAGGTTGCTATGTGGTAGAAGGAAATCTTTGGAAGGGACAACTTGACAATATTCAGGACAGCATTGTTTTTATCGACGAAGGAAACGAGTTTGTCAAGACCAAAGATTTTGCGCGTGCGATTCAGCAGACGGATAACTATTATGTTATCGTGACCAGAGAGGGTTTGCCTGCCTTGCCATACAGTGTGGAAGAAGTGTATGGTATCCGAACCTCTGGAAAGTATGGGGCACTGAAACAGAGTTATCATTCGTTCTATCGAATTTACCCGGATAGTACGACTGAAAATATTAAGCCGGAGAAAATTCTGACCGAGGACAGCAATTCGGGTTATCAGTTTTTTGACGCGGTCTGTGCAGAGCATCAAATGCAGTGTGATACTGCAAATGGAAAGTCAAATGTGTTTTCCTATTTGAAGGCGCATAAGGATGAAAAGATTCTGGTGATTGCAGATGGCGCTGCCTTTGGTCCGGAAATGGATAGGGTGTTGCAGTTGGTGCTGACAAGAGAGAATCTGGCACTCTATTTGCCAGAATCTTTTGAATGGTTAGTACTTTCTTCTGGGATCCTGAAAGATACGGAGGTTGCACAGATTTTGCAGACACCGTCTGACTACATCGACAGCAAGGAATATTTTAGCTGGGAGCGTTACTTTACGGCGCTTCTGACGGAGAAAACGGCTGGAACTTATCTGAATTATACTAAGAAAACGCTAAACAAGGCCTATTTGAGTGATAGCACGAAGAATGCGATTCTGGGTCAGATGATGAAAGGGAAACAGGAGTAAATTGGAAGATGCACATGAAAAAGGTGCGAGGCAAAATATGAAACTTATAACGAAAGAAGTTTCAAATCCTGAGAAAAAATTCTGGATTTGGGATGAAAAAATCACAAATAAACAAGATGGGCGAATTTACCCTCATAATACAACGAACGTAGGATCTGGGAAAAGTGTTGCGGTATACCAACTAAGCGAGAGTGGCAAGGAAGAACAGATTGCACAACTAGAAATTCCAGATTATAAAAAATTGGAGGAGTATTATTGGCAAGAAAAAGAGATATGTTTGGATTATACGTATATAGATGAATTTGAGTGGCTTGGAGATAAAGTACCTTATGAAGTAGAAGGAAATCCTTATAGAGAATATGAAAAAATAACAGCTAGGGCAGCGATTTTTTATTCTGAAGAGCCAAAACTGATTCATCTTATGCAGTTGAAGATTCAAAGTGAAGATTTGGATTTTTCATATGCAGGATTTTATAATCTAAATCTTGATATATGCGATATTACCCTTGTAAATGGAAATGTTGAATTTAGCGATGCTCATATTATAGAAACGGAGATTTCATTAGGAGGAATTGAGTGTGGCGGAAGTAGATATTTTACACCAGAAGTATCATTTCGTTACATAAAAGCCCGCAAATCGAAAATTTTAACGATGCTAATGACGCAATCTTTAAGTTTGGATTTTTTATGTGCCAAAACAGAAGAAACAGAGGTTTGCTTGGATCCGCTGCCGAAGACTTTTGAAAATTTGTGTTTTGTGAAATCAAATATTTCTCAAGTAAAGTTGTCTAATGCGTCAATAAGAGAATTAGACATTAGAGAAGCAAGATTTGATTGCTTGGAATTGCTGTGTTGTGAAATTTTGGGTAAAAGTAATCTTAGTGGAAGCATAAAAAGATTTCTATTTAATGATTGCATAAATACAAATATTTTAAGGATTGCATTAGAAGATACAGAAGAAGTATCATTTGAGGATGCAATCAATAGTGGGAGAATTTATTTTAAAGACTTTCCTAAACTAGTTGAAAAGATTACCGAAAAAAAGAATGAACAACTCTTGATGCTAAAGGAAAATTTTAGACAGCTCGGGGAATATGATAATGAAGATATTTGTCATCTTCATTATCAAAAAGCGAAAACGAAAGAAGAAAAAAGATATTATATAAGAGGATTACGCAGGCTGCTGGATTGGATTAGCGGATATGGAACCAAACCGTGCCGAACATTTTTAACTATAATTCTTCTGATTTTAATATTCGGAACGGCATATTATGTAATGCCATGTTTACAATATCAAGGAGTAAGTGGATGGCTAGAGTGCATTTATGCGAGTGCCATTACTTTTTTTGCAGTAGGCTATGGCGATCTTTTTCCTGCTACACTTGCAACGAAGATGGTTTCATTGGTAGAGGCGTTCTCTGGAGTGACAATGACAAGCTATTTTTTGGTGCTTCTTTCGAGAAAGGTCATTCGATAATGATTAATGTCATGGTGGAGTAAAACGAACGCTCTGTAATTTTGGCACCCGCTCAGGCTGCGATCAAGAACCCCCGCAAGTAATCGCGTGAGGGCTTGAGAAAGCACGAATAAAGCATAATGAACCGCCCCGGTTTCTGTAACAGGAAGCCGGGGCGGTTTTTTGCGCTCACGGAGGGGCAGATGAAAAACGCAGTATGAATATATACCATATAAAAATGAATATATGCTAAAATTTCGGGAAAATACTTGCATTTTCATTAAAATGGGTGTATTATAACACCTGCCGACGAAATGCCGACAATCAACAAGAGAGGGATCGATACTATTATGTCTTGGAAGAAGAAAATTGCTGCGGCTTTCATCGCCTGTGCGATGACGCTTGCCGTGGTTCCTTCCGCCTTCGCCTGCACGGCACTCTATGTCGGCAGCGACCTCACCGAGGATGGCACCACCATGTTTGGCCGGATCGAGGATCTGGGCACCAACGATTACAACAAGCTGTTCAACGTCAGCCCTGCCGGGAAGCACACCGCGGGCGAGGTGTACGAGGGCTGCTACGGCTTTACCTACACCTTCACCCACGACAGCTACCGCTACACCGCCCGCCGGGACGACAACGGTCTGGGTGTCTGCCCGGACTGCGACAGCACCCACGAGCACACCCCCTATGAGGAGGCTGGCACCAACGAGAAGGGCGTCATGGTCTCTGCCACCGAGTCTCTCTACGGCACCGACGCCGTGCTGAGCGTAGACCCCTATGTGGACAACGGCATTGAGGAAGCCGAGATCACCACGGTGCTGCTGAGCGAAGCTTCCACGGCCCGCGAGGGTGTTGCCCTGCTGACCTCCATCTACGACAACGCCGGTGCAGCCGGCGGCTCCGGCGTGTTCATTGCCGATCAGAACGAGACCTGGTTCGTGGAGAACCTGACGGGCCACACCTACCTTGCCCTGAAGCTCTCCTCCAGCGTGGTCTTCATGCAGCCCAACGTCGCCGCTATGGGCAAGATCGATCTGGATGACACCGACCATGTGGTGGCCTCTGCCAACCTGATCTCCGTGGCCCAGAAGGCCGGTACCTTTGTGGGCGATGCCGCTGCCAACGTCATCGACCTGGATGCCTCCTACAACGGCGACATCGCATCGGACCGCATGGCAGCCGGCCTGAACTACCTGTACGGCACCGACACCTTTACAAAGGACAACTACAGTGAGACCGACTTTGCCATCAGCAACGTCGGCGAGAACGGTGCCATCGTCCCGGTCTACTCCAATATCCAGCTGACCAAGAAGTTCTCGGTGGAGGATTCCATCCACTTCTTTCAGACCGAGCCCATCGGCAAGACGGGCAATGTGGAGACTCATCTGTTCCAGGTGAGCGCCACCGGCGATCTGAACACCGCCATTACCGAGTGGACCGCTTTTGACGACGACGTGTACAACGCCTTCGTCCCTTACTATCCGATGCTGACCACCGACACCGCAGATGTCTACAAGGTCTCGGTCCATAAGGTCACCCGTTCCGACGAGCAGCCCACCGAGGGCGTCTGGTATCAGGATGCCAAGGGCCGCTACTATACCTACCCGGACGACTGGACCGACTCCTTCTACGGCGTGCGTGACGCCCTCTCCAACCTGCTGACCTACGGCAGCAATGGCAATCAGGTCACCGCAAAGGATCAGGCTGCAGCCAAGGCCAGCTACGCCGCGCTCCAGCAGGAGATCATGGCCGACTACGCCGATATGAAGGACGCCGTTGCCGCCGCCGACACGCTGGAGGCCAAGCAGGCTGCCGCCACCAACGCCAGCAATGCCATGAGCCAGAAGGTGTACAACACCACCCTGAAGATGTACAATAAGCTCCAGGCCAAGACAGCCGCCCGGGCATGGGTCAGCTCTCTGCTGCACTGAGGCTTTGCAGCGCCTGAGGCGTTTCCCATAAAACCGCAGCGCCCCCGGTTTCCATGACAGGAAGCCGGGGGCGTTTTGTGTATGACTGCTCCTTGCAAACGCCGCCCATTCGTTCTATATGACAAGGCAAAACTGTCGGAATTCTATTTGCAGGAAGAAAATTTGGAGAAGATCATTGCGGAGATGGAGTAAGGCAAACTGAAAAATCACAAATAACATATCATCGTTACTCCAAACGCTCTGTGATTTTGGCACCCGCCCAGGCTGCGATCAAGAATCCCCGCAAGGTTTTGCGTGAGCGCTTGAAAAAGCACAAATAACGCAATCGAACCGCCCCGGTTTCTGTAACAGGAAGCCGGGGCGGTTTTTGTGCCATTTGCTGAATCGGAAGAATCCGCTTGTAAAGTTGGGAAAAAAGGTGTAATATTGGTGTACAGAGATTTAGAACAATGCATGATATGTAATGTCTCTGTGATCTGCATCAGCGGATGTGCTCCGAATGCTTGATAGGGAGCAACACTTTCCCCGCCTTGCGGGGGTAACAGCCGGAAAACGGCAAACATCAAAAAAACTGAAAAAACCATGAAAAAAGCAGCAAACATCCGCTTTATAGGACTTTTTGCGTGCTATTCTATCCTCGGAGAAACCCCGATGATGCGGAAAAAGCGATTTTCCTGACTGCAGTGGAGGTGGAACAGGATGAGACGACGAACGCTTTCTTACGAGGTACGGCTGTTTGCAGGCAAAACAGACCTGGTGAACAGCGGTTTCTGGCTGCCGCTCTGGATGCACCTGAGGGATACGGCGGGTATTATGGTGTATCTGGTGCAGAAGTGGCTGCCGGAAAGCGGCCGTCAGCATATCGAGCTGGACGAGGACCTGCTGACACAGACCGCCTGCTTTCTGGGGTGGGTTCACGACCTGGGGAAGATATCCGCGGCTTTCCAGGGGCCAATGATGGCGCATTTGCCGGAGCCCGGACAGCACCTGGAAAAATACACAACGCTCAGTTACCGGGAACAGAACCGCAAGTATTCACGTCACGCGTTGGCGAGTGAAGCCATCTTGCGGTGGCTGAAATGCCCCAACGGGCTTGCATCGGTAGCAGGCGCACACCACGGCAAGCCACAAACCGGGAAGGACGTACTTGACCAGCTGGGCGATGAGGAAGAAGGCAGCTGGGAATCTAACTACTGGCCCGAGGGCGAGCAGAAATTCTGGGAGAGCTGCTGGCGGGAACTGTTTGACTACGCCTTGCAGGAAAGCGGCTTTTCCAGTGTGGGCGAGCTGCCGCAGCTGACCATCCCGGCTGAGATCCTGCTGACCGGCCTGCTCATCATGGCGGACTGGATCGCCAGCAATACCCGATACTTTCCGCTCATCCCTGTGGAAGAGGTGGGCAGCGATACCCTGTATCCCGCCCGTGTCGATCGAGCGTGGGAAGCGCTGGACCTGACCTCTCCGTGGGAGGTGCAGTCGGATGTGACGGAACCGGGGGCGTTTGCGGAACGCTTCGGCTTCCCGCCCAATGAAGTCCAGCGGGCCATGCTGGAAGCTGTCAGCCGCACGCAGGAGCCGGGGATGTTCATTCTGGAAGCACAGATGGGCGTGGGCAAGACGGAGGCCGCGCTGGGTGCGGCAGAGATTTTAGCCAAGCACGGTGGTGAGGGCGGCATCTTCTTTGGTCTGCCCACCCAGGCCACCGCCAACGGCATCTTTGGGCGGCTGCTGGCATGGGCTGAAAAGCAGCCGGATGGGTTGGAGCACTCCATCAAGCTGGCCCACGGCATGGCCGAACTGAACGAGGCCTACCTCCGATTGCAGCAGGACACGGTGCGGGTGGAGGAGGATCTGGAAGCAGACCCCGATGCCGACCCGGAGAGCCGGGTGATGGTGCATCAGTGGTTTCGCGGCAATAAGCAGGGACTGCTGGCTGATTTTGTCATCGGCACGGTGGATCAGCTGCTGATGGCGGCGTTACAGCAAAAACATGTGATGCTGCGCCACCTTGGCCTTGCGGGCAAGGTGGTGGTCATTGACGAGTGCCACGCTTATGACGCTTACATGAACTGCTATCTTGACCGGGCGCTGACCTGGCTGGGCCGGTACAAAGTGCCGGTGGTCCTGCTTTCGGCTACCCTGCCCGCCAAGCGCCGGATCGAGCTGGTCAGGGCCTACCTGAATGGAAGAACCGCCCCAGACGGCCCGTGGCAGACCTGCCGGGACTATCCGCTGCTGACCTGGACGGACGGCAAACAGGTGGAGCAGATGACTATCCCACTGGAAACCGAACCACGCAGAGTGGAGACATTCCCGCTGACCGAGGAACAGCTGACTGACACTCTGCGCAGTGCCTTGCGGGAGGGCGGCTGTGCGGGCGTGATCGTCAATACCGTGAAAAAAGCGCAGGCCATTGCGGCCCGTCTGCGGGCAGAACTGCCGGAGTTTGAGGTGGTGGTATTCCACGCTCAGTTCCTTATGCCCGACCGTGCCGCCAAAGAAGAGGCGCTGATGAAGCGCATCGGCAAGCACTCCACCCCGGAACAGCGGGATAAGCTCATTGTGGTGGGCACGCAGGTGCTCGAGCAATCCCTTGATATCGATCTGGATCTTCTGGTCACAGAGCTCTGCCCCATGGATCTGCTTTTACAGCGCATCGGACGACTGCACCGCCACGAGGGGCGGGCTCGTCCCCGGCCGGTGGCACAGGCCCGCTGTGCCGTGCTGGACACTGGGACGGAGGACTTCGACGAGGGCAGCAAGGCGGTTTACGGGGAATGGCTGCTCTGGCGCACCCGCAAGTTCCTGCCCGCCGCCATCACCCTGCCCCATGATATCGCCCCGCTGGTGCAGGATGTCTATGGCTGGGAGCCCGACCCGCTGCCCGCCAGCCCGCAGAGCACTGCGGCCCGGGCAGAGTACGAAAAGGCCCAGCGAATCAAAATGAGCAAGGCAGAGACCTTTACCATCCTGCCGCCAGAAGAGCACAGAAAGCGCCCTTCCCTGAATACGCTGGACAATTGGATGGATGATGTGGGTGCGGTCAGTGACAACGGTGCCCGCGCGGCGGTGCGTGACGGTGACCCTTCCATTGACGTGCTGGTGCTGATGCGGGATGCGGCGGGAAATGTCCGCTTCCTGCCCGATGAAACGGGGCAGCCCGGTGCCTGCGTGCCCACGGACGAGCCGCCTCAGCCGGAGCTGGCGCTTCAAATTGCACGGCAGAAGCTGCGCCTGCCCGGATATTTCAGCAAGCGGTGGTCGGTGGAACAGACCATCGACGCACTGGAAGCCCGGAACCGGGAAGTGTTCGGGCTGTGGCAGCAGTCGCCGCTGCTGCGGGGAGAACTGATCTTACTGCTGGATGACCACCTGACCGCACAGCTTGCCGGGCAGGTGCTGCAATACGACCGTGAAAATGGTCTGACCTACCGGAAGGAGGAAGAGAATGAAGCAAATTGAGTATAATTTGCTGGAGGAACGCTGGGTGCGGGTGCGCGGGCAGGACTATACCGTGCAGGAAGTTTCTCTGCCGGATGCCCTGCTGCACGCCCACGAATACCGTGACCTGGCCGGAGAACTGCCCACGCAGGATACCGCCATGCTGCGGCTGCTGCTGGCGGTTCTGCACACGGTGTTTTCCCGGGTGGATGGAAACGGTATTCCGGCCCCCTTTGAGGAAACGGACGATGCCCTGACCCGCTGGGAGGAGCTGTACCGGCTGGGGCATTTTCCGGAAGCGCCCATCCGGGCCTATCTGGAGCAGTGGCGGGACCGCTTCTGGCTTTTCCACCCGGAACGCCCCTTCTGGCAGGTGCCGGAAGCGAAGATCGGCACGGAGTACACCGCTTCCAAGCTGAACGGGGAGCTTTCTGAGAGCAGCAACAAGCTGCGGTTATTCTCGTCCTATGCGGGTGAGGGCAAGGAGGGCCTGACTTATGCACAGGCAGCGCGGTGGCTGCTGAGTGTGAATGGCTACGATGATACCTCTGCAAAGCCCAAGGGCAAGGGTCTGCCCTCGGTGGGCGCTGGCTGGCTGGGAAAGCTGGGGTACATTCAGGCGCAGGGCAGCAATCTGTTCGAGACTTTGATGCTGAACCTCACTCTGCTCAAGGATGGCGTAGAACTGTGGGGGGAGAATCATCCCTGCTGGGAGCTGGACGAGCCCCGCAGTGCAGAGCGCACAGAGATTGCCCTGCCGGACAATCCTGCGCAGCTGCTGACCCTGCAATCCCGGCGGCTTCTGCTCAACCGGGAAGGGGAGACCGTGACCGGCTTTACCCTGCTGGGCGGCGATTTCTTCCCGCGGGAGAACGCATTTGCAGAACAAATGACCGTCTGGCGTGACCCGGATGCCCAAAAGAGCAAAAAGACCGGGCAGGTCACCTTTGTACCCAGCCGTCACGACCCGGCCAAGCAGTTCTGGCGGGAGTTTCCGGCAGTGTTCTGTGAGGAAGGGGAAAGCGTCCGCAGGCCCGGCGTTGTCCGCTGGGTGGAAATGCTTCAAAATGACCCGGACTGTCCGCTGGAACGCAAGCGGCTGATCCGCTTTGCCATCAGCGGCATGAAGTATGGCGATAAGGATTTCTTCGTGAACGATTCTTTCAGCGACAGCCTGACCTTTCAGGCCGCGTTGCTGGGAGAACTGGGACGGCGCTGGACAGTGCCCATCCGGGATGAGATCGGGCGCTGCGAGCAGGCTGCGCAATATGTCGGCCGCCTTGCGTGGGAGCTCTCCCTTGCGGCGGGAGATAAGAACGATACGACCGCGGAATCCGCCCGCACCCAGTTCTACTTTACCATCGACCAGCCGTTCCGGCTTTGGCTGCAGAGCATTGACCCCGAAACGGACAAGCTGGACGAAAAAGCCGATGAATGGCAGAAGAAAGCCCGCAAACTGGCCGCAGAGCTGGGCCGCCAGATGGTGGAGCGGGCCGGGAATGCTGCCTTTGTGGGCCATAGGGTCGAGGTGAAAACAGGCGGTAAAAAGGACGAAAAGAAAACCGTTCTGTATACGGCCCCCAAGGCCTACAATAGCTTCCTGTACAATCTGCGGAAGCTCTACCCGAAGAAAGAAGGAGGAACAGCATGATAACGGATGCGATCCATGATTATGTGGCCGGACAGCTGAGCAGGCTGTGGAGCCTGCCCAAACCTCAGCGGCGTGCCCGGCTGGCAGAGCTGCGCCGGGGCGTTGGGCATCAGCCCGGCGACCTGCCGGCGCTGTGGGGCAGCTTCCTGCAGGAACTGCCCAAAGAGCTCTGGGGCAGGGAAACGGCGGCAGGAGAGTGCCGGGAACCATCGGAAGCCGAGTGGGCGGTCTACCTTGCCCTGACTCTCTACGCCCTGCACCAGCAGGGAGAAGAGAACGTTTCCATGAATGAAAAGGGCTGCACGCTGGGCAGGGCGGTGCGCCTGCTGGCCCAGAATTCCGCAGCTGGCGCGCAGGACTGGACCGAGAGCAGCGTCCTGCGCCGGTTCAACGCACTGGCCACAGCGGATTCCATGCCCGAGGTGTCCCACTACCTCCGGGGGATGGTGCAGCTGTTCCGGGGAAATGAACCGAAGCTGAAACTGGATTACCCCCGGCTGGCTGTGGAGCTGTACCGGTTCCAGTTCCCGGATCAGGCAGCCAATGTCCGCCTGCAGTGGGGCCGGGACCTCTACCAGATAAATGCCGACACACCTGAAACCGAAGAAAAGGAGAATTGAAATGGATACCAAGCGTCTGTATGTTGATTTTCATGTGCTGCAAACGGTGCCGCCCAGCTGTGTGAACCGCGACGATACCGGCAGCCCCAAGACGGCTGTCTATGGCGGTGCCACCCGCGCCCGGGTATCCTCTCAGGCGTGGAAGCACGCGATCCGAGAGATGTTCAAAGATGAGTACATGCTGAATGCCGAAGATATCGGCAGCCGAACCAAAAAGATTGCAGATGTGGTGGAAAAGCAGATCAAACTGCTTGCACCGGATGCGGACGCAGCTAAACTGGCAAAGAAAGTAGTCAAAAACACAGGGTTTAAGGTGGACGAGAAGAGCGGAGAGGACAAACTTAAGACATTGTTCTTTTTGAGCGAGGCCCAGGCCAAAGCATTGGCTGAATTGGCGATTGCAGATTGCAATGACCCGAAGCAGTATAAAGATGCACTGGGGACGGCTCCTTCGGTAGATATGGCGTTGTTCGGAAGAATGGTGGCAGATGCGCCTTCCCTGAATTACGATGCCGCCGCTCAGGTGGCCCACAGCATCTCCACCCATGCCGTGCAGAACGAGTTTGATTACTTCACCGCTGTGGATGACTGTGCCCCGGAGGATTCGGCAGGTGCGGGCCATCTGGGCACGGTGGAGTACAACTCTTCCACCCTGTATCGCTATGCCACCGTCAACATGGTGGAACTGGTACACCTGCTGGGGGCTGAAAAGGCAGCCCAGGCTGTCCGGGTGTTCGGCGAAGCCTTCATCCGCTCCATGCCCACCGGAAAGCAGAACAGCTTTGCCAACCGCACCCTGCCGGATGCTGTCTATGTCACCCTGCGGGAAGATCAGCCTGTGAACCTCTGCGGTGCCTTTGAAAAGCCGGTGCGCAAGAGCCCCGAGGGCTATGCGGAACCCTCCAAGACGGCGCTGAAGCAGTATGCGCAGCAGGTGTATGCCTGCTATGCGGATGCTCCGGCCCAGAGCTTTGCTGTGGGCATCGGGCTGGACGAGCTGGCCCCGGCCATGCCCCTGAACCAGATGCTCACCGCGCTGGAACGTGCCGTAAAGGAGAAGCTGCCCGGAAATGAGGTGTGACCATGGCAACGCTGTTGCTTCGGCTGGCCGCGCCCCTGCAATCGTGGGGTGCGGATTCCAAATTTGAGACCCGCAAAACGAACCGGGAACCCACAAAAAGCGGTATCATTGGCCTGTTGGCGGCGGCACTGGGTCTGCGCCGGGACGATGCCGCAGGCCTTGCCCGGCTGAACGGCCTGCACTTTGCCGTCCGTGCTGACCGGGAGGGCAGCCTGCTGGTGGATTTCCACACAGCCAACCGGGAAGAGGATCGGAAAAAAGGCAAGGCTCCCTATGTGACCTACCGCCATTACCTGCAGGATGCGGTCTTTCTGGTGGGGCTGGAAAGCGAGGACACCGCCCTGTTACAGGAGCTGGAAACGGCCCTGAAACATCCGGTCTACCCGCTGTATCTGGGGCGGCGTTCCTGCCCGCCCACCCTGCCGCTCTGCCTTGGCATCCGGGCCGGGAAACTGCTGGATACCCTGCGGGCAGAACCGCTGCTGGTGAAACAGAGGAATGGGGCCCCCTTGCACATCGTGGCAGACGCGGCCCCGGCGGATGCTGCTGCCGTGCCCCGGCGTGATCTGGCGGTGTCGTTCAGCCCCATCCACCGGCAGTACGGCTTCCGCCCAGTGCGGGAGTGGAACACAAACCCGCCGGAAATGCCCGGCGCGACCGAACATGACGCAATGGCAGAATTGAGGTGAGGAATCATGTATCTATCCCGCGCAGAACTTGACCCGACCCGCCGTGAGACCATGGTGGCGCTGCTCTCGCCCCAGAAATTCCATGGTGCGGTGGAAAACGCTTTTGCCGGTGCGCGCCGCCGCAGGCTGTGGCGGCTGGATCAGCTGGGAGAAAAACTGTACCTGCTCCTGCTCAGTGAGGAACGGCCGGACCTGACCGCCCTGTGTGCGCAGTTCGGCACCGGTGCGCCCCCGGAGACCCGGCCCTATGACCCGCTGCTGGAACGGGTGACAGCGGGCAGCTGCTGGCAGTTCCGCCTGACTGCCAACCCCACCCGCAGCAAAAAAGACTCTGCCGACCATACGGCCCGGGGAACCCTGAAACCCTGCTATCTCGAGGTGGAGCAGGAGGAGTGGCTGTGGGCGCAGGCCGCAAAGCACGGCTTTGCCGTCTCGGAGGGGTCCTTCGCAGTGACCCGGAAGCAGACCTATCACTTCAAGAAAAACGGCACCCGGCCCGTCACCCTGCTGGCTGTGACCTACGAGGGCATTCTGCAGGTGACGGACCCGGAGGCCTTCAAGGCCCTGCTGTGCGAGGGCGTTGGCCGGGGCAAGGCCTATGGCCTTGGCCTGATGACCATCATCCACAGGGGAGGAGACCATGGCTGAGATGCCGGGCATTGCGCGGCCCGAACGGCAGGCGCTGCCGCAGCTCCGGGACCGGATGACCTTTCTGTATCTGGAACACTGCACCCTTGGCCGGGACAATGGAGCCATTACCGTAACGGATGAAAAGGGAATCGTTCAGGTTCCGGCAGCGGGCATCTCTGTCCTGCTGCTGGGGCCCGGCACCCGTGTGACCCACCGTGCCATGGAGCTGATGGGGGATACCGGTGTGGCAGCGGTCTGGGTGGGGGAACATGGCGTGCGGTTCTACGCCCATGGCCGTGCCCTGAGTGAGCACTCCCGCCTGCTGGAACGGCAGGCTGAGCGCTTTTCCACCCAGCGGGAGCATCTGGAAGTGGTGCGCAAAATGTACCAGCTCCGTTTCCCGGATGAGGATGTTTCCCGCCTGACCACCCAGCAGCTCCGGGGCCGGGAGGGCAGCCGGGTGCGCACGGCATACCGCAAGGCCGCAAAGGCCACCGGTGTCAAATGGAATGGCCGGGTGTATGACCCCAATGATTTTTCTGCAGGAGACCTCGTCAATCAGGCACTTTCGGCGGGCACGGCCTGCCTGTATGGCCTGGCCTTTGCGGTCATCACTGCGCTGGGCTGCGCGCCGGGACTGGGATTTGTCCACGTCAAGCACGAGGGCTCTTTTGTGTACGATATCGCCGACCTGTACAAAGCCGAGGTGGTCATCCCGCTGGCCTTCGAGGTGGCGGCGCAGGCTCCGCAGGATCTGCCCTCCGTTATGCGCCGCCGTGTGCGGGATGCCATGGTGGAACATCATATTCTGGAGCGGATGGTGCACAATGTCCGCTGGCTGCTCCTGAACGAAGAGGAGCAGGCGGCGGAACCGGAAGCGGTCTATCTCTGGGACAGCAAGATCGGCACCGTTGCCAACGGCGTAAACTACTTCGATGCGGAAGAAGGTGAGGAGCCATCGTTGTCCTGACTATGACAAACTGTCCGCCCAGCCTGCGGGGTGACCTGTCCAAGTGGCTGTGCGAGATCAACACCGGCGTGTATGTGGGCAATGTGAGCAGCCGTGTGCGGGATGCCATCTGGGATCGCGTCTGCGAAAACCTGAAAAATGGGCAGGCAACGCTGGTGTTCGACACCAACAATGAACAGCGGATGGATTTCCGCACCCACACCAGCTGGGAGGCCGTTGATTTCGAGGGCATCAAGCTGATGCGCCGCCCGCTGCCCCGGACGCAGGCCCCGGCGGCTGATCTCAAACCGGGATTCAGCAACGCGGCCAAACGCCAGATGGCTCAAAAGATGGCCAGGAAGAAAGCCGCCGCCCCTGCCAAGGAAGAAAGCTACACCGTGATCGACCTTGAAACCACCGGTCTGAACGCCGCCTCAGATGCCATTGTGGAATACGGCGCTCTCCGTGTGCGGGATGGTCAGCCTGCCGAAGAATTTTCGGCCCTTGTCCGGGGCACAGAACCTCTGCCGGATGTGGTGGCAAAGCTCACCGGCATCACGCCGGAGGAGCGGAGCGGCGGTATGGAGCCGCGGGCCGCGCTGGAGGCGTTTCTCGCATTCGTGGGCAAAGATACGCTGGTGGGCTATCACCTGAAATTTGACCTTGATTTCTTGCGTGCGGCCTGCATTCGGAATGACAGACCCCTGCTTACCAACCGCAGCATCGATGTTTTGCCCCTTGCCCGCCGTAAGGTGTCGGGGGTGATGAACTATAAGCTGCTCACGCTGGCCCGGCATTTTGAGGTTGCCCAGCAGGAGACCCATCGCGCCCTGCCCGACTGCCGCCTGATCCAGCAGGTCTATGCAAAACTGAATGAAACGGGATCGGCCCACTGATAAAAATGCCGCTTCTATGGGATCTTTTTAGTCTTTTCCCCGCCAACGCGGGGGTGATCCCATATGATGATGACCATGTACCGGGCATGATAGCTTTTCCCCGCCAACGCGGGGGTGATCCCATTCGCTTGTCAGTGCGTACCGGCATCCGCTGCTTTTCCCCGCCAACGCGGGGGTGATCCCCCCGGCTGCGATCTTGCGGACAAAGGCTTCCGCTTTTCCCCGCCAACGCGGGGGTGATCCCAGACGGAACCTGAACAACAATATCAATTTCGTCTTTTCCCCGCCAACGCGGGGGTGATCCCATGGTTTTGCGCATACCCAGACCAGCGCAGACCTTTTCCCCGCCCACGCGGGGGTGATCCCCCTTTTGGGCGCGCGGTGCTGCCCGCCCGCAGGCTTTTCCCCGCCCACGCGGGGGTGATCCCTTGGGGCCGCACACGGCCCGGAAGGTTGCCGCCTTTTCCCCGCCCACGCGGGGGTGATCCTTTTTGCATGATTTTACGGATTCAGTTGATTTTCTTTTCCCCGCCCACGCGGGGGTGATCCTTTCGTGGCAATATGGGCAATTTCCAAATTGCGCTTTTCCCCGCCCACGCGGGGGTGATCCCTTCGGGCGGCTCCGGCTCGGCAGGTTCTTCCGCTTTTCCCCGCCCACGCGGGGGTGATCCCCAGTCAGCAAGATCGGCCATTTCTTTGGTCAGCTTTTCCCCGCCCACGCGGGGGTGATCCTATCAAAGGTCTGCTGTAGCATATTCGATGGCCCTTTTCCCCGCCCACGCGGGGGTGATCCCAAGAACATCCAGATCACCCTGCGTGCTGCTATCTTTTCCCCGCCCACGCGGGGGTGATCCCTGGTGCGGGTATTTATTTTGCCACGACGGAATCTTTTCCCCGCCCACGCGGGGGTGATCCCTACTACGACTACGTGGACACCCTGCGGGAAAGCTTTTCCCCGCCCACGCGGGGGTGATCTCCGTTGCGTTCTCCCTGCTCCAATTTCGGATGTCTTTTCCCCGCCCACGCGGGGGTGATCCCACTCTGCAACTGCTCATACGCCTGCTGTTCGGCTTTTCCCCGCATGCGCGGGGGTGATTCGCTGAATGCCGAGAAGGACGGTGCCTATTCCAGCTTTTCCCCGCCTGCGCGGGGGTGAACCCATGGCGGAGATCACCGCTACGGTCAGTTCCGCCTTTTCCCCGCCTATGCGGGGGTGATCCCATGATGGAGCGGTTTCGTGTGGAATTGCTCAACTTTTCCCCGCCTATGCGGGGGTGATCCTCCCGGTGCGCCGGACGATTTCAGAGTGTCAAGCTTTTCCCCGCCCACGCGGGGGTGATTCCTCGCAGTTGTCAATTTTGGGATTGTCAAAAGGCTTTTCCCCGCCCACGCGGGGGTAATCCCAGGAAGAGGATGATGATTCACCACGCGCCGCCCTTTTCCCCGCCCATGCGGGGGTGATCCCTACGCAAGCATGGCAATGGACTATAAAACTGTCTTTTCCCCGCCCACGCGGGGGTGATCCCTTTACCATTACAACGCTGGCCCGGTCTCTTGCCTTTTCCCCGCCCACGCGGGGGTGATCCTGGTTTTGTTTGTCCCAGCTCATAGTAGGCATTCTTTTCCCCGCCCACGCGGGGGTGATCCGCGGGCCTGCACCGCCATCGTGAAGAACGATAACTTTTCCCCGCTTACGCGGGGGTGATCCTGACGAACACACCATGGAACTGGAAGCAAAAGCCTTTTCCCCGCCCACGCGGGGGTGATCCCAACACAACCAGATGCATGCCGCTGTACAGCGTCTTTTCCCCGCCCACGCGGGGGTGATCCTGAGAAAAAGACTCACATATGCAAGCTGGGCGGCTTTTCCCCGCCTACGCGGGGGTGATCCTGATGATTCCACCTATCCCTTCATCAGCTACCTCTTTTCCCCGCCTACGCGGGGGTGATCCCAGCCCAAGCCCCGGCACTGTCTGCCTGTACGCATTTTCCCCGCCTACGCGGGGGTAATCCCAAGGATGGCACCATGACCATCATGGCCAGAAACCCTTTTCCCCGCCCACGCGGGGGTTCCACATTGACAACCCTGCGCAAAAAGCAGATAATAGGTTTATCTTGAATGCAGAGCGAGGGAAAGTATATGCTGTATTTTGAAAACGATTACTGCGAGGGTGCGCATCCGGCGATCTTACAGAAGCTGGTGGAGACCAACTTTGAAAAGGTCTCCGGCTACGGCACCGATCCCTATTGCGCCAGCGCGCGGGAGAAGATCCGCGCGGCGTGCGGCGCACCGAATGCTGATGTCTGGTTCATTTCGGGCGGCACCCAGAGCAACGCCATCGTCATTGCATCGATGCTGCGCCGCTGGGAGGGTGTGCTGGCCGCATCCACCGGCCATGTGGCCGCTCACGAGGCCGGTGCCATCGAGTTCACGGGCCACAAGGTCATCGGCCTGCCGCACACCAACGGCAAGCTGGATGCCGGGACTGTTGAGGACTGGTGCAGTACCTTCTATGCCGATGGCAATATGGACCACCTCGTGTTCCCGGGCATGGTGTACATCTCCCACCCGTCGGAGTACGGCACCCTGTACACCAAGGCAGAGCTGGAAGCGCTGTCCGCTGTCTGCCATAAGTACCACATGCCGCTGTTTATGGACGGTGCCCGTCTGGGCTATGGTCTGGCCGCCGAGGGCACCGATGTGACGCTGGCCGATGTGGCCCGCCTGACCGATGTGTTCTACATCGGCGGCACCAAGGTGGGTGCGCTCTGCGGCGAGGCAGTTGTGTTCCCCCACGGCGCACCGGCTCACTTTATGACCATGGTCAAGCAGCAGGGCGCTCTGCTGGCAAAGGGCCGTCTGCTGGGCATCCAGTTCGATGTGCTGTTCACCGATGACCTGTACCAGACCATCAGCAAAAATGCCATTGAGACCGCCGCCGTGCTCAAGAAGGGACTGGCCGAAAAGGGCTATTCGTTCTTCATGGATTCCCCCACGAATCAGGTGTTCATCGTGTTGTCCAACGAGCAGCTGGCCGCGCTGGAAGGCAAGGCCAAGTTCGGCTTCTGGGAGAAGTACGATGATACCCACACCGTTGTCCGCATTGCCACCAGCTGGGCCACCCGGATGGAAGAGGTGGAGCAGCTGCTGGAGCTGATGTAAGGGCACACCTGCCAAATGGCGGTGCGTCTCTTTGTGCAGGATGCAGATTGTATTTCCTGCGCGGATATGCTATTCTTAACTGGATAAAGGCTGCACTTTGTGCACCGTGGAAGGATGGTTTGTATTATGGGCTTTTTTGACAAGCTTTTTGGCGGCAAGGCCGCATCCGAGACGAAATTTTCCGGCCAGAAGATGACGGTCATGCTTCCCATTGACGGCAAGGTGATCCCGCTGGAGCAGCTGCCCGACGAGACTTTTGCCTCTGCGATCCTGGGCCCCGGCTGCGGCGTGGAGCCCACCGGCGACACCGTTTATGCGCCCTTTGACGGCACCGTTACGCAGGTGCCCGAAAGCCTGCACGCCGTTGGTATGATGAGCGATGACGGCATTGAGCTGCTGATCCATGTCGGCATGGACACGGTGGAGATGAAGGGACAGGGCTTTACCTCCCTGACCAAAGAAGGGGCTAAGGTCAAGGCCGGCACCCCGCTGCTGAAGGTGGATCTGGAAGCCATCCGCGCCGCAGGCCACCCCACTGCAACGGCCCTCATCGTGACCAACAGTGATGACTTGCCGGAGATCAGTGTTGTTGCGGACGGCGATGCTGCCGCTGGCGCACCGGTGTTCAAGTTCAAGAAATAAGTGAGCAGATCCCCCGGAGGCAGAGTGCTTTCGGGGGATTTTTGCGGTAAAAAGTCATACTTACTTGCAAAAAAGCTGTATTTTGCGCGGCTTTCTCTTGCATTGCGGGGGGAGCTGTGCTAAAGTAGATAAAGTGTGAGCCAAAAACCGGTACTGTGAGAGGAAAAGTATATGGAAACAAAAAAGAAACACGAATTATCCCTTGCAAAACGCATGGCGATCTCTCTGGTCTGCGGCCTGGTGGCCGGTCTGGCCTTTATGTTCCTGCGGGAGCATCTGAACGCCAGCGGTCAGGCAGAGACCTGGACCACCATCAACAACCTGCTGTTCCAGGATATCACCGCCGAGGGCGCTGAGCGAGCCTTTGGCATCTTCTATATCATCGGCCAGCTCTTCATCAAGGCGCTGCAGCTGGTGATCATCCCCATGGTCTTTACCTCCATTTCGCTGGCCATCGGCAGCATTGCAGACACCCGCACCATGGGCCGCATTTCCGCAAAGACCCTGTTCTGGTTCCTGCTGTGCTCCTTCCTGGCGCTGCTGCTGGCAGGCTGTGTGGGCTACGGCACCTACTCCATGGGCCTGTTCAACACCCACATCGAGGGTCTGGCAGAGGCCAGCGGTTCCACCGGTTCCAACCCCCTGAACGTGCTGCTGAACATCATTCCCTCCAACATCGTCACTGCCTTTGGCAGCAATGGCGCTGTGCTTTCCAGCGTGTTCCTGGCAGTGGCCACCGGCCTGAGCATGAACACCCTGGGCGAGAGCCGCACCGCGAGCCTGCGCCGCCTGCTGGGCGAGGTCAACGATGTGGTGGTCGTGTTCCTGAACTTCATTGTCAGCAACTTTGCCCCCTTTGCAGTCTTTGTGCTGCTGACCCGTACCTTCGCCATCTACGGCATCGATTACCTCAAGCCCGCGCTGGTCTATGTGGTGGTCACGGTGGTCCTGCTGCTGGTCTTTCTGGTCATTGCCTACCCGCTGGTCATTGCACTGGGTGCCAAGCTGAACCCCTTCACCTTCATCCGCAAGATCGCCAACGTGGCAGTGTTCGGCTTCTCCACCTCCTCCAGCGCCGCCACCCTGCCCCTGAACATCAAGGTGTGCGAGGAAGAGTTCGGCGTGGATGAGAGCATTGCTTCCTTCGTCCTGCCGCTGGGCATGACCATCAACATGGACGGCACCGCCATCATGCAGGTCGTTGCCACCGTGTTCATTGCAGGCTGTGCCGGTTACACCGTCACCCCCGGCCAGCTGGTCGTGGTCGCCCTGCTGGCCCTGCTGGCATCTGTGGGCACCCCCGCCGCTCCCGGCGCTGGTGCTGTTATTCTGTTCACCATCCTGTCCGGTATGGGCTTCGTCAACGACGGCGCTCTGCTGGCCTACTCCCTGATCCTGGCCATCAACCGCCCCATCGAGATGCTGGTCACCTCCCTGAACGTGGTGGGTGATGCAGTTGCCAGCATCTGCGTTGCCAAGAGCGAGGGCCTGCTGAACGAGGAGACCTTCAATAAGTAACAATACGCCGTAACAGGCGCAGCAAAAACTCCCATGCACAGCATCTTCCGATGTGAGCATGGGAGTTTTTTGTGCGGTAGTATTTGTGGGAAGAGTGTGGTATACTCGGCTTGGTTCAACAACTCGTAATTTAGAGGTGTAAGATGGAATATAAAGAATATGGATCAAAGAATAATGATATTATAATTTTATTACACGGTGGAGGTCTTTCTTGGTGGAATTATATAGATGAAATATCCTTGCTTGAAAATGAATTTCACATAGTTATTCCTATATTAGATGGACATTCAGGAAGTGATACAAATTTTACTTCTATTGAAAGCAATGCTCTAGAAATAATAAATTTTATAAATAAAAATTATAATGGAAAAGTAAAACTAATTGGAGGGTTATCATTAGGCGGACAAATTTTATTAGAAATATTATCTAAAAATCCTAATATATGTGAATGTGCTATTATTGAAAGTGCTTTAGTAATGCCAATGGACTTTACCTATAAAATGATAGAGCCAATATTTAATTTATCATATTGTTTGATAAGTAAAAAGTGGTTTTCAAAACTACAATTTAAAAGTTTGAAACTTAAAAAAAGCTTGTTTGCTCTATATTATGAAGATACTTGTAAAATTACAAAAGATAATTTAATTGCTTTTATGAAGTCAAATTCTAATTATGAAGTAAAAAATACTTTATCGCATACTAAAGCAAAGACCCTCGTATTAGTTGGAAGTAAAGAAAGACCTATTATGAAAAAATCAGCAACTAAAATTGTTCATTTAATACCAAATAGTGAACTTGAAGTATTACAAGGATATTATCACGGAGATATTAGCATAAATCATGCAGATGATTATGTTGAAAGAGTAAAGAGGTTAGTTCGTTAAATTCCAGTTTGCCGTACTCGGTTCCAGCAGGTTTTGGGGCAGACGCTCTCCAACAAGAGCACTATCGAAGTCCAACAAATGTCCGAACGCTGACCCCGAACAGCAACGACCAAAGGCAGGGTATCATCATGGCGATGGTATCCTGCCTTTTGTGCTATATCCGCCTGTTCTTTCATGGGAGAGTGTGGTATACTCGTCTTGGTTCAATAAATCGGAATTTGTGGAGATGATGAAATGATTAGGAAATACGTTGACAGTGATATAGATGCAGTGATGCAAATATGGTTAAATACGAATATTCAGGCGCATAGTTTTATATCTCCTGATTACTGGAAAAACAATTTTGATGTGGTAAAAGAAATGCTGCCACTTGCAGAAATATATGTACATGAAATTGACAGTGCAAACAGGATAGATGGATTTATTGGATTAAATGACGACTATATTGAAGGTGTTTTCGTGAAAGAAGAAGCTCAATCAAAAGGAATTGGCAAACAACTGTTAGATCATGTGAAGAAAGTCAAGTCCACTCTAAGATTGAACGTTTATCAAAAAAATAAGCAAGCAATTCAATTTTACCTGCGAGAGGAATTTGGCATCCAATCTGAAAGTTTAGATCGTAATACGGGAGAAAAGGAATTCATAATGATCTGGAAGCGATAAATTCGCGTTTGTGGAGCAAAGCGGAACAATAAAAGAGCAGTGTTTCCGGTGGGTGGACCCATTGGAGAGCACTGCTCTTTCTTTGTGGGAATGTTCAGCAGGCAGGAGCGTTACAGCGTGCCGTAGGGTGCAATGCCGATCATGTACTCAACGCCAATGGCGACCAGAACGACCAATGTGGAGATGATGAAGCCGTGCAGCATGGGCTTTGCGCCGGAACGGCAGAGAGATTTGAAGTTCGTGTTCAGACCGATGGCCGCCAGTGCCGCGACCATCAGAAACTTGCTGATGGTCTTCAGGCCGGAAACCAGCCCGGCGGGCAGAAGGCCCAGACTGGTTAGCAGGGACATGGCAAGGAACGCAAGGATGAACCAGGGGAAAATGGAACGGATGCTCACCTTGACACCGTTGGCCTGGGCGCTCTCTTTCTTTTTCAGGTGCAGGTTGATGGCGGCAAAGACCAGAACAGCCGGAATGATCGCCAGCGTGCGGGTCAGCTTGACCATCGTTGCAAAGTCACCGGCTGCTTCACTGAAAGCGTAACCGGTGGCTACAACGCTGGAGGTATCGTTGACCGCGGTACCGGCCCAGAGACCGAATGCGGCATCGGAAAGCCCGAGCCACCGGCCAAGGAGCGGGAACACAACGATCATCACCGTATCGAACAGGAAGGTGGCGGACATACCGTAGGCGATGTCCATGTCATCAGCCTCGATCACCGGCGCAATGGCGGCAATGGCAGAGCCGCCGCAGATGCCGGTTCCGGCGTTGATCAGGCTGCTGGTTTTCCAGTTGAGCCCGAGCGCTCTGCCGATCAGCGCGCCCAGCCCAAAGCAGGTGGCCAGGGTGAAGAGCATGACCGTCAGCGAAAAACGGCCCACGGTCAGCACGGTGCGGATGTTCAGGCTGGCACCCAGAAGGACGATGGCGAATTTCAGGACCTTCTTAGAGGTGAATTTGATGCCCGGCGCGGTTGTTTTGTTGGGCTGGAAAAACGCATTGATGGCCATGCCGATAAACAGGGCGATGACCGATGCGCCAATGAGGTGGAGCCCGGCGCTGCTTTCCAGCGTTTCCAGCCACTTGGCGATGCAGGCGATGCCCAGTGCCAGCGCGGCTCCGGGGATCAGGGCGGTGATCTTCTTTGACATTCGTTGGGTTTCCTTTCTTTTGCATGTTATACGGAAATAAAAACAAGCGAAAACCACCGGCAGAACCGGTGGTTTATTGCTGGAGAAAAGGGCGCTCAGAACGAGCCGCCGGAGGAACCGCCAAAGCCGTCGCTGTCCACGGAGGAGCCGCCGGAGCTGCTGCTCTCCTCGTGGGGCGGGTCGTAGACCTGCACGCGGTCGGTGTGGGTGTAGTTGTCCACCTGCCCCCGCAGCTTTAGGCCCGCACCGATGTAATCGTTGGCCTCGGTCTTGAGCCGGGCTGTTTTCATCTGACTGTACAGCACGCCGCAGACGATACCAGCAATGATCATGGGCACACCGATGACGATGAGGAGCAGGATGGGCCAGCCGCTGGTATCGTTGTCAACATCCAGCGGTTCGCCGTGCTGCAAGGCAAGCAGCGCTGTGGCGATGCTGTCTTTGCCAAAGCTGCAAGTCAGAATATGCTTCATTCGATTTCCTCATAAAAAATGGGTGGCCCTCGCGGGTCACCCATAGTGGTTGGATGGTTCATTTTGGTGTTCCTTATTTCGTTCCGTCGTCATGCTCGGCAACGGATTTGCAGTGGACACACTTGAAAATCAATACCGCCAGCCCGGCAAGCGAAATACCGGCTACGGTCAGCAGCAATCCCAACGGGAAGGTATCGCCGGTCTGCGGAATAATCGGCTGCGGTGCAGGAGTCGGCGCAGGCGTGGTGCTGGGGGTCGGCTGCGGGGTTTCCGTGGGATGCGGTGTTTCTTCCGGCTGCGGTGTTCTCTCGGGTGTGCGGGCATCCTTCATCACAACAGTTTGCACTTCGCCGGTGGGAAGAACGGTAAAGCGAATGCTCTCCGCAATATCGTACCCATCCGGTGCCGTGATTTCGGTCAGCGTGTACTCTCCGGCAGGAAGCTTTTCGATATAATGCGGTTTGTCGGTGGATACCCAGCGGTCGATTTTCTTGCCGTCTTTATTGGTGATAATCAGCTCGGCACCCGGCAGTTCTTTGTTTGTGGTGATGTCCACCTTGGAAATTTCCACCTTGATAACATTGTCCCGCATTTCAAATCGCTGCACTTCGCCGGTGGGCAGTACCGTAAACGGTACGCTTTCGGCAAAGGCATACCCGTCAGGGGCTTTCATTTCGGTCAGCGTATA
>OGHW01001041.1_pt1 | contig 25396 bp, 27 predicted proteins | sample 1571641 | NCBI WGS metagenome assembly OGHW01 (sample SAMEA2582066, study PRJEB24529) | metagenome | biome: Human gut stool | place: China | collected 2011 | reverse complement strand
TTGACTGCCATCAGGTACTGTATGAGCAGGGGATGTTTGAAAATGAGCCGGTTTCCATCAGCAAAATCATGACATCCCAGCGATACAGTCTTGTGACCTATGCAGCCTATGACGTCTACTGCACAAACCGTGATTGGAATACGCTGGATAAGATCTTAGAGCTGGATGCTCCCGACTACTATATGATGAACATTCTGGATTATCTGGTGGGCAATACTGACCGTCATTGGGAAAACTGGGGTCTGCTGGTAGATAACGAAACCAATCAGCCCATCCGTTTGCATGACCTGATGGACTTCAACCGGGCGTTTCAGCAGTACGACACGCCGGAAGGCGCAAACTGCCTGGCCGTGGGGAGACGCCATCTGAGTCAAAAAGATGCCGCAGTGGAAGCGGTGCGGAACATCGGACTGAACCAAGTTCGTCAGGTGGAGCACGCCGTATTCTCCGGGCATCCGGCATGGAAAGCAATGTTTGAAGAACGACTGCGTGTTTTACGGAACGCCATGTAAGATAGAGCGAATAGCAGAATAATTAAAACAGGTTGATTCCATAACGAAAGCCCGTCTGCGCTGCCACATATCGTGGCTTGCAGACGAGCTTTTTCGTTTGACCAAAGTGCGCTGGGGAGAGGATAGCATTTTCGATGCACCGGCTGGCATAAGTGGAGAAGCGCGCCCGGCGGGTGGAGTCGAAGGTGTCCACGGCTTTCATCAGGCCAATGGTGCCGATGGAAATCAAATCGTCCTGCTCAGAGGGGAGAGCATAGTATTTCTTTGCGATGTGCGCCACTAAGCGCAGATTGTGGCGGATGAGCTTTTCCCGGGCGGATGAATCGCCGGCCCGCAGGGCGGCGAAAGTCCGGATCTCTTCCTGTGGGCTGAGCGGGCGGGGGAAACTGCCCGCTTCCAGATGGAGCGCAAGCACGAGAAATCTGGACGCGAAAAATTGCAGCAGGGTCAACAGCATACGGAACACCTCCAAAACCGTTTTTCTATACAGTATGAACGGGGAGAGGGGGTTCAGAATCGTTTTCTGCTTGTAGAAAATGGTGGTCTATATGACAGGGGAGCAGAGCTATCGCTATTATAATGAGTTTCTCTGGCCGGACCGCTATGCTGACTGTGTGCCTATGGATAAGGCACTGAAACTGCTCAAGAGTGAAGTGAAGTAAGCGTTGAAATACAGAGAGATCGCAGACGGTGCAAAGAACGGCTGTGTCTGGCGCTTTTGCTGAATAAAGACGATGATACGACTGACTTTTGAAAAGATTGCATGAGATTTTATCAAAGTGTTATTCTTTTGTGAATTTTAGCACTCTGCGCTTGACAGTGCTAAAAGTATGTGCTATAACTAAGCCGTGCTCAGGAGAGAGGGGCATGAGGGAGCCGCAAGGCTCCCGGGAAGACTCCGCTCCTGATGCACATCTCATAAATTTTTTACCCGACCCGAACGCCGGGATTGGAGGAATGATTTATGTTTATGCCGACTATTTTTCATGAAAACCTGTTCGATGATTTCTTTGACCCGTTCTGGAACGATGGTGCGTTGGAGCGTGCGATGAACCGTGAAGAGCGTGAGACCTTCGGCAAGCGCGGTGCAAACATGATGAAGACCGATGTGAAGCAGACCGCCGACGGCAGCTATGACGTTGCTGTTGATTTGCCCGGCTGCAAGAAGGAAGACGTTCAGATGGAGCTGAACGACGGCTACCTGACCATTCAGGCCGTCCGCAGCCACTCCAATGACGAGAAGGATAAAGAGGGCCGCTACCTGCGCCGCGAGACTTTTTCCGGTACCTGCGCCCGCAGCTTCTATGTGGGTGACACCGTGAAGAAGGAGGACATCCACGCAAAGTTTGAGGATGGCATCCTGCACATCACGCTGCCTGCACCTCAGCAGCAGAAGGCTCTGCCGGTCAATCCCAACCTCATTGAAATTGAATAACGCCTGTGCATCGGTGTGAGGAACACCGGTGCATAGAACTTGCCCCCGGAGAGCTGCCCAAGGCTCTCCGGGGGCTTTTTGCGTTCCGGTATCTTTTCGGCAGGGAAAAGCATGGTGTGATTCGGATGGCATAGGGCAGGGGTCAGGCCCAGCTCCTTCATCGCCCGCATTCCCCACGGTATTCCCAGATACTTCATATCAAAACCATCATTCCCTCTTTACAATCTGCATTTTCATCCCATGGTCGCCGACTTTGGTGAGAAGGCGAAAGGATCCACTGCCGCTCTTGACAAAGAGTGGTTTTGTATCATAATGGTTGTACATACAACGATGTAGATACATCTTCTTGAGATAAGACCCGGAGGCTGTCTATGGACATTACCGAACGAAAAATCACAAAAATCGCGCGGGAGGCTGAAAAGCTCGTCCTGCTCACGATGCGGGAAGAGGGCGTTGGCACAGCGGAGATCGACCTCATCCACGCGCTGCGCCACCACCCCGGCTGTACGCAGGCCCAGCTGGCCGAACTGCTGCACGCAGACAAGGCGGCTATCGCCCGGCGGACCAAGAATCTGGAAGGGAAGGGTTATCTGACCCGCGAGGACGCCCCGAACGACCGGCGGAGCCAGCTGCTTTTCCCCACAGAAAAGGCCGAGAGCCTGAAATCCTCCAAGGCCGGAATTGAGGCCGCTTTTTACGAGTATCTGACGAGTGTACTGACGGAGGAAGAAGCCGCCGCCTTTGCCGCTTCGCTGAACAAACTTTATACGGCGTCCAAGACCGAGAGCCGTGCGGGCTTCCCGCACTTCCGGAATGCCGCAGGGGGTGAGACGACCGATGAAAAATGAGAAGATCTTCCGCCCGGACCGGATATTCTCCTATTTCCGGGTCGAGTGGATCCCGCTGGCTTTCGTGACCCTGTCGGGCCTCATCTATAACATCGGCCTGCTGGCCACTCCGTGGTTCGAGGGCCGTCTGGCCCAGTGCCTGGCGGACATCCTGAGCGGCAGCGAACCAGCGGCCCAAATGGCGCTGCTGGTTCTGGCCTATATCCTCGTCACCCTGCTGGTGCAGGTGTCGCGGTTCATCAAGCGCTTTTATGTCCGCCGCTTTGCCAACAACATCAACCGCCGGATGAAGGGCATCCTCTACGCTAATCTGGTGCGCCAGAGCCGGGCTTCGCTGGAAAAAGAGGGTGCCGGTGAGCTGATGACCAAGGCCATCTCCGATGTGGACGACTGCGTGGAAGGTATGCGCAAGTTCACCACCGAAGTCTTTGATACCGGCGTGGCGCTGGCGGGTTATGTGGTCATGCTGCTGGTGTACGACTGGCGGCTGGCTCTGCTGAGCCTGCTGTTCACGCCCTTCTCCTACGTCTGCGCGGCATGGATGAAAAAGCCGGTCCAGCGGGCCGGTGCGGCCTACAAAAAGGCGGCGGGCGCACTGAGTGCCGCCACCTTCGACCGCGCCCAGAACGCCGTGACTTACCGCATCTACGGCTGTGAAGACGCCCGTGCGGAGCGGTACGAAGAGGTGCTGGATACCTACGAAAAGACGACGGTGAAAAACAATGTGTGGCAGTCGGCTCTGCCGCCGCTCTATCTGGCGGCGTCGGAGGCAGGCGTACTGTTCATTTTGTGGTTCGGCGCAAAGAATGTCCTCGGCACCGGCTGGCGTGTGTGGGACATCGCGGCCTTTACCACCTTCCTTTCCTGCTTCACCAAGCTGGTGGTCAAATCCTCCAAGGTGGCCAAGCTCTTCAACTCGGTGCAGAAGGCCGAAGTCTCATGGAAGCGCATCAAACCTCTGATGAAGTCGCCGGAGCAGCTGGACGCGCTGGATGTCCCGGCGGCGGAAGGTGTGACCCTCAGGAATCTCTCCTTCGCCTATGGCGACACCCTCATCTTTTCGGGTCTGAGTCTGACAGCCCATCCCGGCGACATCATCGGAGTCACCGGCCCGGTGGCCTGCGGCAAATCCACCTTTGGCCGGGTCTTCCTCTGCGAGGCCCCCTATGAAGGCTCGGCGCAGTTTGGCAAAAAGGAGTTCTCCGCTCTGGCCCCGCGTCAGATCTCGGCCACCGTCGGCTATCTGGGCCACGACCCGGAGCTGAGCGCCGATACGGTGCAGAACAATGTCCTCTGCGGCAGCGAGCAGGACGCCATGCCATATCTCGCCGCTGCTGCGCTGAAAGGCGAGGTGCTGGCGATGGAGAACGGCCTCGATACCGTCATCGGCAGCAGCGGCACCCGTCTTTCCGGCGGACAGGCCCAGCGTCTGGCGCTGGCCCGGACGCTGGCCCATCCGCGCCCTGTCCTCATCCTCGATGACCCGTTCTCGGCCATTGACCGGGACACGGAGGATACGATCTTCGCCGACCTGCAGGAATATGCCAGGGATAAGGTTGTCTTCCTCATCTCGCACCGCCTGTACCACTTCCCGCAGATGCAGAAGATCATCTTTATGGACGGCGGAAAGACCACCGTCGGCACCCATGAGGAGCTGATGGCATCGGTCCCGGTCTACCGTCAGCTGTACGAAAGCCAGACAGGAGGGAAACAGCATGAAGAACAGGCGTAAAAATGGTGTGTTTGAGGCCATCCGGATGGCCGCCGTGACCCACCGCCTTCTCACAGCGGGGACCATCCTGTGTGCGGCGGCATCGGTGGCGGCGTCTCTGGTGCCGCCGCTGCTGCTGGCCTGCATCATCGACGGGCTGATGGCCGGGCTTCCGCTGACATTCCTTGCGGTGCTTCTTTATTTCGGCAGTCTGGCGCTGGAAGGGATACTCTCCTCGGCGCAGGAGAGCCTGCTGGTACTCTTCGGCCAGAAAATGACCCACGCCCTGCGCTCTGAAATGTCCCGGAAGCTGACCAAGCTTCCCGCCAGCACGCTGGTGGGGCAGAACCCCGGCGAGGTGGCCGCGCGCTTCTCGGGCGATGTGGATACAGTGGAAGCGCTGTTCACCTCCGGCATCATCAGCATGGTGGCGGACGCCTGCCGCATCCTCTCCGTCATGGCGGTCATCGCCGTGAAAAACACCGGCCTTGCGCTGATTTTGCTGCTTGTGCTGCCGCTGCTCGCCGTGTTCACCCGCCATGTGCAGACGCGGATGCTGGCAGCTCAGCTGGATAACCGCCGGGCGGTCGCCGTTGTGTCCGGCCAGGTCCCGGAAACACTGCACAATATCCGCACCATCCGGGCTCTGGGTCTGGAAGACTACATGGAGCACCGCTATGACCGGTGCATCGGCGAAAGCTATGCCGCGATGGAGCGGACGAATTTTTACGACGCGATCTATTCGCCCGTCGTGCTGGTGCTGAATGCCGCCGTGGTCGGCATCGTCATGCTCCTCTCGTCCTCCGGCGATGCGGCCATCCTGACCCTGTTTGGGATGTCGGTCGGCACCTCGGTGGCCGTCATCAACTACATTTCCCGCATCTTTGCGCCCATCGAGAGCCTTGGCATGGAGATACAGACCATCCAGTCGGCGATGGCGGGCGTGAAGCGTATCGACGCCTTCCTTGACAAGCCGGAACGCACCATTCCCAAAGAGCGGGAGACCTCTGCCCGGGGTGATGTGGTGCTCTCTCATGTGACCTTCGGTTACGGCGAAAAGCACGTCTTGAACGATTTTTCCATGACCGTCAAGCAGGGCGAGCAGGTGACGCTGGTGGGCCGGACGGGTGCCGGAAAGAGCACAGTCTTCAAGCTGCTGCTGGGACTTTATCACCCGGAAGCCGGGTCGGTGACCATCGGCGGCGTGGACGTGGTGGACATCACGGATGCCGGGCGCCGCACCTGCATCGGCTGTGTGGAGCAGCATTTTGCCCGTGTGCCGGGTACGGTGCTGGAACAGATCACGCTGGGCGACCCCGGCATCACCGAAGAAATGGCAAGGAACGCCGCGAAGCTTGCCGGTCTGGATGCCGCCATCCAGACCCTGCCGAACGGCTATGATACGGTGTGTACTGACGGGATGTTCTCGCAGGGCGAGTGGCAGCTTCTGTCCATCGCCCGTGCCGCAGCGGCAGACCCTGCCGTGCTGCTGCTGGACGAGATAACGGCCAACCTCGATGCTGAGACCGAGGACCGTGTCCTTGAAGCGCTTCGCCGCGCGTCCGAAGGACGCACGGTGCTCTCCGTCTCCCACCGCATCTATGAGAACCTCGGCGGCCGGACGGTAGAGGTCAGGACGCAGACCTGGTGATGCGGCAGATACCATAAAACAGAACGCCCCCGGTGAGCCTGGGAATGATATGTTCCCTATATAGCGAACAAATCAAGCTTGTACTCTTCGGGGGCTTTTGCAATGGGAGAAAACGTGGTAGAATATCGCTAACGCGATATTCTAGTTTTATGCGCAGCGCCTCGCCGCTTGCTCCTGCGGAGCTGTGTGGCAACCGGCTTTGGATGCGCAATTATGCCATTTCACTGCGTTCATGGCATAATAGGAAAAAACTTTTGCGGGAAGGGGAGTGCGCCATGAAACAGAAAAAAGCCTATTACCACCTGCCCGGATCGTTCGAGTTCTACGAGCTGTACCGGGAGTTCCTGCCTCTGTTTCGGGCGCACAGAGAATACTTTTATGACTGGTGCGACATCGGCTCCATCTACGGCGCACCGGCCGACTGCGTCTGGGGCGGGGGACGGGCTGGCTTCGGGGAGCATGACCCCACAGAAGTCCTTGCCCTGACGCGGGAATACGGCATCTCGGCGCGGCTGACCTTCAGTAACTCGCTCCTCCGGGAGGAACATCTTTCGGATAAAAAGTGCAACGCTCTCTGCGCCCTGTTTGAGCGAGAAAACCAGGTGCAGAGCGGCGTCATCGTCCACTCGGAGCTGCTGCTGGACTACCTGAAAACGCACTATCCGCAGCTTTATTTCGTGTCCTCCACGACGAAAGTGCTGACAGAGTTTCAGCAGCTCCGGGCGGAGACAGCCCGGGAGGAGTTCCGCTATGTGGTGCCGGACTTCCGGCTGAACAAAGCCTTTGGAGAGCTGGACAGTCTGCCGCAGGCGCAGAAAGACAAGGTGGAATTTCTCTGCAACGAGTGCTGCTGGGTCGGATGCCGGGACAGAAAGCGCTGCTATGAGAATGTCAGCCGAAAAAATCTCGGCGAAGCCTGCCCCGAACACATCTGTACCGCACCGGGTGCGGAGGAAGGCTACCGCTTCTCGAAGGCGATGGAAAATCCGGGGTTTATCGGCATCAGGGACATTCAGGATGTCTATATGCCGATGGGATTTTCCAACTTCAAGATCGAGGGCCGGGGCCTGGGCAGTGCGCTGGTACTGGAATTTCTGCTCTACTACATGACAAAACCGGAATACCAGCTGCATGTCCGGGAAGCCATCTATCTGGACAATATGCTCGACCTGTTCTGAGAAACTGCATTATCTGCCACTCTGACCTGTCGGACGGCGACTGATGCCACGACGAGGTGCTGCGGTGTACGGGGTGCTTTGCGGCAGTCTGGCGTGTTCCTATACCAAGCTTTTGAAGGAGATAAAGAAATGACCGAAAAAGAAAAGATGCTGGCCCATCAGATGTACGACGCAAACTACAACAAGGAGCTGCACGATGAGCGCATCGCAGCCAAGGAATTGTGCTGGGAGTATAATCAGCTCCGCCCGTCGAATGAAGAGGGCCAGAGAGCGGTCTTGAAGAAACTTCTCGGCAAGACGGGGGAGAATTTCTACATCACCGCGCCGTTCTGGTGCGATTATGGCTACAACATCGAACTGGGCGAAAATTTCTACGCCAACCACAACCTGGTCATCCTTGATTGTGCTAAGGTGAAATTCGGCGATAACGTCTTTGTTGCGCCGGACTGCGGTTTCCACACCGCTGGTCACCCCATCGACTTCGAGCGCCGCAACGCCGGGTTTGAGTATGCCTACCCTATCACGGTGGGGGACAATGTCTGGATCGGCGCAGGCGTGCAGGTGATGCCGGGCGTGACCATCGGCAGCAATGTGGTCATCGGCGGCGGCAGCGTCGTGGTGAAGGACATCCCCGATAACTCGGTGGCTGTCGGCAATCCCTGCCATGTCATCCGTGCCATCACCGATGAGGACAAAAAGACCTGCTGGAGCAGATAAAACAAGAAAACGGCCCCACCGGCGAAATATTATCCCAGTGCAGAGGAGATTGAGGCTGAAATTGCAAAGGCTGTCCGGTTTTATGAAATCACCATCGAGCACCTGACCGGCAAGCAGATACACAGGAAACGTAACGAAACACAGCCCGCACAGAAGCTTTGTGCGGGCTGTTGCAGTCTATGCAGGCGGTGTGCTATACTGGTAGAAAAAGCGGGAAGGAGACTCTTTCATGAAAAAAATCTACCTCATGCGTCACGGTGAAACGCTTTTCAACACCATGGACGTCAATCAGGGCCAGTGCGACTCGCCCCTGACGGAAAACGGCATCCGGCAGGCAAAGGCGGCAAAAGCGTGGTTCGATGCCCACAACGTCCATTTTGATGCGGTCTACAGCTCCACGTCAGAGCGGGCCTGCGACACAGCGGAGATCGTCTCAGGCGGGATGCCCTACACCCGCCGCAAAGATCTCAAGGAAATTTTCCTCGGTATGAAGGAAGCCTCGCCCATCAGTGAAAACCCGACGTACCCTTACGGCGACTACTTTGTGAAGTACGGCGGCGAAGACCTAGATGCCTTCACCGAGCGGGTATACGGGGCCGTGAAGGACATCGCCGAACACACGGCAGGGGAGTGCATCCTTATCGTCTCCCACGGCATGGCCATCCGGCGCTTTTTGACTAAATTCCCGGAAAAGGCGGGCGAAGTCACCGATTTTATCGGCAACTGCGGCGTCCTCGAGATGACATATGCAGACGGAAAGCTGACGGTAGAAAAAATCATCGACCCGAACGGCTATCTGAAAGGCGCGGGCTGATAAATAAAACAAGGGCTGCTGTACAGCGTCGTACAGCAGCCCTTTGCAGTTATTTCCGGCTTGCCAGCTTGTTCAAAAGCATCACGGCCAGCACGATGACGCCGATGACCAGCACGATGCTCACCATCCCGATGACCATGATAGGCAGAGTCGTCATCCACGAAGTAAGATGCAGCATATCAGTCCCTCCTTTAGCTCAGCAGGGTCAGCAGCAGTCCGCCGGCGATGACAGAGGCTATCTGGCCCGAGACGTTGACACTGATGGAGTACATCAGCAGGAAATTCTGGTTGTCCTCCTCGAGGCCCAGCTTGTTGACGACGCGGCCGCTCATAGGGAAGGCAGAGATGCCGGCAGCACCGATCATGGGGTTGAGCTTTTTGCCCTCCGGGAGGAAGAGATTCACCAGCTTTGCGAACAGCACACCGCCGGCGGTGTCAAACACAAAGGCCACGAGGCCCAGTGCAAGGATGAGCAGAGTGTCGGGCCGCACGAACTTGTCGGCGGTCATCTGGCCGGCCACGGTCAGGCCCAGCACGATGGTGATGAGGTTTGCGAGGACGTTCTGCGCCGTTTCACTCAGGGTGTTCAGTACGCCGCACTCCCGCAGCAGGTTGCCGAACATCAGAAAGCCCACCAGTGCTACGCTGGCCGGAGCCACGAGTCCGGCGATGATGGTCACGACGATGGGGAACAAGATCTTGGTCAGCTGGCTGACACTGCCCTTCTGATAGGGCATCCGGATGCGGCGTTCCTTCTGAGTGGTCAGCAGTTTGATGACCGGCGGCTGCACGATGGGGACCAGCGCCATGTAGCTGTAGGCCGCCACCATGATGGCACCAAGGTACTGGGAGTGCAGGACGTTGGCCACGAAGATGGCCGTGGGGCCGTCTGCCGCGCCGATGACGGCGATGGAAGCGGCGTCCTTCAAATCGAAGAAGAAGCCTGCGAGGAAGAGGGTGAAGAAGATGCCGAACTGCGCCGCTGCGCCGAAGAGCATCAGCCACGGTTTCTCGAGCAGCGGGCCGAAGTCTATCATTGCACCGATGCCGATGAAGAGCAGCAGGGGGAACAGCTCGTTGGACATTCCGGCCTCAAACAGAGCCGAGATGGGGCCGACGGTGTCGCCCTGCGTGATAGCGCCCGATAAGGGCAGGTTGACGAGGATGGCTCCGAAGCCCATGGGGAGAAGCAGGCTCGGCTCCATCTTTTTTGCGATGGCAAGGTAGATGAGCAGGGCGCCGATGCCCCACATCACCACCATCTGCCAGGTCAGGTTCCCGAAATTGGAAAAGAGACTGGCGAATGCGTTCCAGAAATCCATGTCATTGCCTCCTTTGAAATCTGCGGTGCAATGACGAAAAAAGAGACTTCCACCACAGCACCAATTACTGTGACAAAAGTCTCAAGCGAACACATGACATCGGGCATTTCTGCCGTGTTGACGCTGCCATGCAGCGCTCCCATAAGGTGGAGCGCCCTTTACTCCCTTTTATCCAATTCTATTAAACCAGAATATGCGAAGCCTGTCAAGAAATGTGCGGGACTTTTAGCTGAATCTTAGGGGGACTCTGAATATAGAGTGAAAAAAGAGGATGAAGAGTACGAAAATGATTTTTGCACTTTATTCTTTTACAACGGCCGCCTTCTCGATGCCATAGCGGGCAAAGAGGGGGAGGGCCTCCGGCGGGACCGTCTCACCGCTGACCACGATGGGGATGGCAGGCGGGCAGGAGACCGCCGGTGCGGCGCAGATGCGGCCCACGGCCTCGGCGGCAGGGATTATCTCCTGCGGTGCAAGGACAGCTTCCCGGATGGTGAAGCGGCGGGGCTGTGCCTCGAGCGCCCCGGCCAATGCCGCGAAAGCGGCAGGATTGTCAGTCGTAACGGAGACATCGGCAGCAGGGGCCTCATCGCAGATGGCGTGCAGGGCCGTTTGCAGGCAGGCAAACTCTGCCGCAGAACTCTCGGCGGAAGGCATCAGCACGACGTAACGGGGGTCGGCATACTCGCACTCCACACCCCGCTCCCGCAGAGCCTGCGCCAGCTGCTGGCCGGAAAGCCCCAGCGCGGCGGCGTCCAGCGTCAGCTTGAGGGGCTCGCGGTGCGCCCCGGTGAGGGGGAGTGCCAGCCCGGGCCGGAGGGCATCCAGTTCCCGGCAGAGCATCCCCAGCCGCCAGCGGCAGACGTCCAGCTTCTCCCGGAAGCTGTCGGCCAGAACCGCGTTGGCGGCGTCCAGCGACTGCAAAATGAGATAAGAGGGGCTGGTGGAGCCGAAGAGAGCCAGCGCATTGCGCACCGCGGCCTCGTCGGCCTGCACGGACGGCCCAAGGTGCAGATAGGCACCGCCCGTGAGGACGGGCAGGGTCTTGTGAGCCGAGTCACAGCAAAGGTCCGCGCCCAGCTGGATGGGGTGGCGGCTGCCCTCCTTCAAAAAGTGGAGATAGGCGCCGTGAGCGTTGTCCACCAGAAGGGGCAGGCCGTGGGCGTGGCAGACCGCCGACAGCCCCGCGACATCCTGCACGAAGCCCAGATAGTCCGGGCTGGTGAGGTAGACGCCGAAGGGCGTACGGCCCTCGGCGGACAGCTCGTCCAGCGCAGAGGCAAGAGCTTCCGGCTCCACAGGGCAGGTGCAGAGCGCCCCGGCGGCGTCCGGCGCGGGCCAGAGCCACTGGATGTCGAAGTCCAGCAGAGCTGCCGCGTAAAGCAGGGCCTTGTGGGCGTTCCGCGCCGCCAGCAGGACAGGACGGCCTGCCTTTGCGGGCTGCATTTGGAGCGCAAGGTGGAGCATGGCCCGGATGCACTGGCTGCTGCCCTCGGTGCTGTAATAGGTGCGGGCGGTGCCGAAGAGCTGCGTCGCATTGGCCTCGCTCTGAGCGATGATGCCCTCGGCTTCGTACAGCTCGTCTGCGCCCGCAATTTCGGTGATGTCAAGCTCTTCACAGCCCAGCGGGCCGCGGCCCTTGTGGCCCGGCATATGCATCCGGGTAGTGTGCTGCTGGGCGTAGCGACGGACAAAATCGACGACAGGAGTGTTCATGGCTTTATTCGCAGGCTTCGCCGTCTGCGCAGGCGTTGCAGGTGCCGCCCAGCTCGATGGGAACTTCGATGCCCTGAGCTGCCAGCTCCTGGTTCTCAGCAACTTTTATCATGATGGCGCACTCGACGCGCTTCTTGAACAGCTCACAGCCGTACTCGTAGACGCCGGTGATGCTGCCGGTGGCGTGGTAGGCGTTGGCTGCACAGCCGCCAGAGCAGTAGAGCTTGGCCCAGCAGTCCTTGCACTCGGGGCGGGCGTAGGCGTTGCAGTGCTTGAACTCATCCCGCACGGCGGTGTTGGTGACGCCCTTCCAGATGTCGCCCATCAGGTACTTGGGGTCGCCGACGAACTGGTGACAGGGGTAGAGGTCGCCCCAGGGGGTGACGGCCATGTACTCGGTGCCGGAGCCGCAACCGGAGATGCGCTTGTAGATGCAGGGGCCGCCGGTGAGGTCGATCATGTAATGGTAGAAGGTAAAGCCGCGGCCCTCGCGGTCGCGCTTTATCATCTCCTTGGCGAGGATCTCGTACTGCTCCTTCAGGATGGGCAGGTCCTCGGCGGTGAGGGCGCTGGGGTCGGTGGGCTTGGTGACGACAGGCTCCATGCTCAGCTCCGTGAAGCCGAGGTCGGCCATGTGGAAGATGTCGTTGGTGAAGTCGGTGTTGTAGTGGGTGTAGGTGCCGCGCATGTAATAGTTCTTGTCACCGCGCTTTTTCACGAACTCCTGAAACTTCGGCACGATGGCGTCATAGCTGCCGTGGCCTGCGTAGTCCTTGCGGAAGCGGTCATGGACTTCCTTGCGGCCATCGAGGCTCAGCACGACATTGTGGCACTCCTTGTTGCAGAAGTCGATGACATCGTCATCGATGAGCATACCGTTGGTGGTCATGGTGAAGCGGAAGTTCTTGTTGTGGATCTTCTCCTGCTCGCGGCAGTAGGCGACGAGCTTTTTGACCATGTCGAAGTTCATCAGAGGCTCGCCGCCGAAGAAATCGACCTCGAGGTTGCGGCGGGTGCCGGAGTTCTCGATGAGGAAGTCCATAGCCCGCTTGCCCACCTCGAAGCTCATCAGGGCGCGGTCGCCCTGATAGCGGCCCTGCGAGGCGAAGCAGTAGGAGCAGTTGAGGTTGCAGGTGTGGGCGACGTGGAGGCAGAGCGCCTTGACCACCGTCTGGCGGTTCTTGAAGTCGAACGCCATGTCCTTGTAGACGTCGGGAGCCCAAAGTTTGCCGGCGGCTTCCAGAGAGGCCACGTCCTCGAGGCACTGGCGCAGGTCGGCCTCGGTGACGTCGGGGCGGTCGGCATACTTTGCCAGCATGGCGGCCACGATCTCGTCGGCAGAGTGTTCTTTGTACATCGCAATGACGTCGTAAGCCACGTCGTCCACGACATGGACCGAGCCGCTGCAGCTGTCCAGCACGATGTTATATCCGTTCAGTTGATACTGATGTACCATTTCATTCTCCAATCTATAATTGCCATAAAAAAATGCCGCCCTGCAAAGGCGGCATAGGGTCTGCAATGATTACTTATTGCTGTTCTCGCACTTCTGGTTTGCGACGCCGCAGGAGGTCTTGCAGGCAGACTGGCAAGAAGTCTGGCACTCGCCGCAGCCGCCGGTCACGACGCTCTTGGTCAGGTCACGAGTAGCGATAGTCTTAATACGTTCCATAGTTGAAAACCTCTCTAAGCTCCAAAGTTTCGCATACAGCTCTCTGTATACAGTGTTATCTTTATGTATGATAACACGATGTGCGGATTCTGTCAAGATTTTGCGGGTAGGTTTTTATCCCAGCGGCTGATACTTTTTCAGGATGGTATGCAGCCCCAGCTCCCGGGCGCGGGCCAGCAGGTAGCGGTAGCGGCACAAAAGCGCCTGCCGCTCGTAGATGCGCTGCTCGATGAGGTCGGAGTCCACCTCGAGGTCGAACATCATCGCGTTCCGCTTCAGGCAGAACAGGCACTCTTTCAGCTCTTCTTCCAGCTCGGGGTGGTAGCGCTCGTGCTCGTTGTCGCGGGGGATGCGGGGCGAAAGCAGAGTCTGGGTGGTCTTGGATGGGGTTTGCAGCATAAGGCGTCCTCCTTTGTTAACAAGTAGAAAATCAGGTACACCTTATTGTATGGTGCGGAACGTGCAGAAAATGCCACAAGAGAGTACAGAAGAAATTGCTTCTGCCCGGTCAGGCGTCGGCTTCTCTGAATCGTTCGAAAGTACGTCAGCACGTCTGAATCACGGTCTGCAAGAAAAAAGTACAACTTTTTTCAAAAATCTGCTTGACAAAACGCGTAAAGACAGATATAATAGCACACGTTGACCGGCTTACCGCCGCAAAACACAACAGGATACTGGGGATTTGCATAGTGGTAGTGCGGTAGACTCTGACTCTACTTGTGGGAGTTCGATTCTCTCATCCCCAACCAGAAAGCCATCTGATTCGTTCAGATGGCTTTTTTGTTTTGTCTCTCGGTGCGTTTTTGGGCCGGTGCGACACAAAGCTCTGATTTTTTCTCGCCTGCCGGGGCTATACTGTTTCTTGATGCAACAGGGCAATACGGAAGATAGGAGCCAGGCAAATGAGCATTTGGGACGCATTCGGCAAAGGACGATATAAGGGCTTCTCCCGGGAGGCGGGGCAGCTGCTGGATAAGGCGGTGGAGCTGGCCGGAGGGCTGGGCTGCAAAAAGGCAGACACCGGCCACCTGCTGTGGGCGATGCTGCAAGCGGACGGCGGCCCGGCGGCCCGCTTTCTGGCCGGGAAGAACATCACGGAGCTGGAAGTGCGGCGTCAGCTGTCCGCCGGGCGGGATGGCTCGGTCACCAGGCTTGCCCGGGGCGATATGGCGGCGGACCTGCGCCGGACGATGGACTACGCCATCATCGGGGCGCAGAACGCCCATCTGAGCCGGGCCGAGCCGGAGCATCTGCTCTGCGCCATGCTGGAAGATACCGACTGCGCCGCCGGGGTCATGCTGGCATCCATGGGTGTCCAGCTCACCGAGGCGGTGCGGGAGTGCCGCCAGCTTTCAGGGCAGTTCATCCTGCCTATCCAGCCGCGCTCGGCGTCGTCGCTGCCGCGGGGCAGCCGGGCCAGCGACAAATACTGCCGCGATTTGACCCGCCGGGCGGCGGACGGCGAGCTGGACCCGGTGTTCTGCCGGGAAAAAGAGCTGGACCGGATGGTAGAAATCTTATGCCGCCGCCAGAAGAACAACCCCTGCCTTGTGGGTGAACCGGGCGTGGGCAAGACCGCGCTGGCCGAAGGGCTTGCTCAGCGCATCGCCGACAAGCAGGTACCCCGGATGCTCCAGGGGCGGCGTCTGCTGGCGCTGGACATGGCCAGCCTCGTGGCTGGTACGAAGTACCGCGGCGACTTCGAAGAGCGGTTCAAGAACCTGCTGGAAGAACTCGTCCGGGACGGCAGCGCCATCCTCTTCGTGGATGAGTTCCACACCATCGTCGGCGCAGGTGCGGCAGAGGGGGCTATCGACGCAGCCAGCATCTTAAAGCCGGTGCTGGCCCGGGGTGAACTGCAGCTCATCGGCGCGACGACGAATCAGGAGTTCCGCACCCACATCCAGAAGGACGCCGCCCTCGAGCGCCGATTTGGCCGCGTCCAAATCGAAGAGCCTACGCCGAAGCAGGCTGTGGATATACTGGAAGGTCTGGCGCCCCGCTACGAGCGGTATCACGGCGTCCGCCTGCCCAACGAAGCCCTGCGGGAGGCCGTGGAGCTTTCAGTGCGGTATCTGCCAGGGCGCTGTCTGCCGGATAAGGCCATCGACCTCGTGGACGAAGCCTGCGCGGCGGTGCGCATCCGGGCCGAACGGGAAGGGGAGAAAGACCCCGTCCTCAGCCGGAAGGAAATTGCCCGGGTGGTGGCGCAGGCCAGCGGCGTGCCAGCTGAGCGGGTGGGCGAAAAGGAGAGGGAGCGGCTTGCCCGCCTCGAAGAGCGCCTGAACGCCGAAGTCGTGGGCCAGAGCCGGGCTGTCGCTGCCGTGGCCGGGGCCATCCGGCGCAGCCGCACCGGGCTGGGGGAGCCGGGTCGGCCGATCGGCGCGATGCTCTTCCTCGGGCCGACCGGTGTCGGCAAGACCGCGCTGGCAAAGGCGCTGGCAGAGAGCTGGTTCGGCAGCGAGAAAGCCCTGCTCAAGTTCGATATGTCGGAGTATCAGGAGCAGCACACCGTGGCGCGTCTGCTGGGTGCGCCTCCGGGCTATCTGGGCCACGACGAGGGCGGTCAGCTCACTGAGGCTGTCCGCCGCCGCCCCTACAGCGTGGTGCTCTTTGACGAAATCGAAAAGGCGCACCCGGATATTCAGAATGTGCTCCTGCAGATGCTCGAGGACGGCCAGCTGACCGACTCCATGGGCCGCAAGGCGGATTTTCGCAATACCATCGTCCTGCTGACCTCCAACCTCGGCGCACGATTCCTTGCCGGGCAGAGCGCACCGCTGGGCTTCGGGGCGGGAAGCGAAGCCGCCTTTGAAAAGCAGTCGGAAGCCGCCGTTGCCGAGGCGAAAAAGTGGTTCCGGCCGGAGCTGGTGGGCCGTCTGGATGAGCTCATCGTCTTCCGCCCGCTGGAAGAGCAGAGCCTCTGCTCCATCGCCGAAAAGCTGCTGGGCCAGCTGGAAGAGCGTGCTGCCCGCAGCGGCTACCAGTTGACCCACACGGCCCGGGTCGGCCCGGCGCTGGCGGCAAAAGCACATTCGCCCTATGGCGCGCGAGAGCTGCGCCGACAGGTAGACCGGGCCGTGGAGCAGGCCTTCGCCGACCAGATCGCCTCCGGCAGTGTGAGCCTCGGACAGCACTGGACGGCAGACTGTGCCGAGGACGGCACGATCGTGGTGCAGGAGACGCAGACGGCGGGTGTCGGCTGAAAAGCTCTTGCATCTGCTCTGGTTTTCCGCTATGATAGAGGGCAGGAACTACCAGAGGAGGAAGCCGAATGCGCTATCTGTTTTTGCTCAATCCCACCGCCGGTAAGCGGGACTGCACTGCCGAGCTGGCCCCGGCCATCCAGGCCGCAGCCCAGCGGGCGGGCATCCCGCCGGAAAAACGGAAGGTCGTTGTGACCCAGTACGCGGGCCATGCCCGGGAGCTGGCCGCTGAGGCGGCGCACACCGCGCAGGCCGACGGTGAGCCGGTGCGCATCTGGACAGCGGGCGGCGACGGCACCTTCAACGAGGCGCTGACAGGGGCGCAGGGGTGCAGCCTCGCGGCGGTGGGGTGTCTGCCCTTTGGCAGCGGCAACGATTTTCTGCGCACCTACGGCACGCGGGAAGAGTTCAATGACCTCGATGCCCAGCTGGCGGGCGGCGAGGTGGACATTGATCTGATGCAGACCGACCTCGGCCTTTCGGCGACCATCTGCGCCGCTGGGCTCGATGCGCAGGTGGCTTACGGCATCCCGCAGTTCCGGCGCATCCCGTTCTGCGGCGGCGAGATGGCGTATGCACTCTCCATCGTCAGGCAGCTCTGCGGCCACATCGGCCGGAACGTGACCTTCACCATCGACGGTGAGGAGCTGACGGTGGACTGCCTGATGTGTGCCGTCTGCAATGGCCGCACCTATGGAGGCGGCTTTTATGCAGCCCCCGAGGCTCAGCCCGACGACGGCTGGCTGGACGTTTTCATCATCCGCAGGGTGAGCCGCCTGACGATCGCCCGCCTGCTGGGAATGTATAAGAGCGGCAGGCACTTCCGGAACGGTGAGCTGACGGAACAGGCGAAGCCCTACTTCATCTACCGCCGGGCAAAGTGTGTCTCCCTGCGCCCGGCAGACGGACGTGGCCCTATCGTGGCGACCGCCGACGGCGAGTGCGCTCCCTGCGACGCCATCACCGCCCAGCTCAAGCCGCTGGCCGGGCGCGTCCTGCTGCCCAAACCTGCCTATGAGCGGTTCATGGCCCAGCGTGCCAACGTGTAAAATGAAAGTATGAGAAGCGCCCTGTACTTTTCTTTAGGGGCTCATCGGATGATCAACAAAGGCGGCGGCTTTCCTTGTCAAGGGAAGCCGCCGCCTTTTCCGTTATCTTACAGCCTGTTTCAGCTGCTCCAGGTCATCTGCATCCGGGTGAGAAAGAGCCTTGTCAAAATTCTCGATCATGGCATCCAGATTGGGCAGATGGATCGGCTGCTTTTTCATCTCTTCGTACCGCTGGCGTACGGACATCGGCATTTTGCCCTGACACATATAGCAGCCGAAAACAGTGTTGCTCTTGTCCAGCGAATGCTCCACCTTTTTCAAGATCTTATCAAAGTATTCTTTACTGCCGCCGAAGCCGGCAGTGCCAAAGAGAAAGATGTTTTTGCCGTGCAGCTGCTTCAAAAAGTCCGAAGTGCTTTCATCGGCTTTTCCCTTGTCCGTCCAGAAGCCCACATAAAGGGTGTCCGCTTCCATGGCAGCAGGATCCGGGATGCCGAAATAATCGCAGCCTTCCTGCGGCAGGCAGTCGTGCAGCGTATCTGCCAAGATTTTTGTGTTGCCTGTTTTGCTGCTGTATACGATCGCGTAACTCATAACTTCTCCTTTGTGAATGTCTTTTTGTTAAGTATATCGTGATTTTTTGCCGGGTTGGTTTATGCGTTTTTTGCTTCTTTTTCTCGCAAAGCATCATAAACACAGCGAGTTCCCTGATGTGCCATCAGCCCGCCCAGACATTTCTTGTTGCAGCGGAGACAGCGGTGGATCTGTTCCGCCTGCCCGTTTTTCAGCTTGTTCACCCAATCCGGGTCTGCCAGAAGCTGGCGGCTCATGGCGGCGCACTGGATGCGTCCGCTGGCGAGCTGCTGCTCCACAAGATCCGGGTCGTTCAGACCACCGACACCACAGATGGGCAGCTCGGTGTACTGCCGCACCTCATCGCAGAATTTGAGGAAGCATCCCGGCTGGCTGAAATAGGGATGATCGGCGGGCGGGATGGTGTTTTCCAATGCGGAATGGTTTGCCAGCGTTACATGGAAGCTGGTCACACCCGCCTGCTCCAGCAGCGGAACGAACACCGGCAGTTCTTCTTCCACCACACCGGCATTGCCAAAGTGCGGGGTTTCCTGCCGGACGGCCAGCTTGTAATCAATGGGCATCCCCGGAACCGCCGCATGGACAGCCGAGACTGCTTCCGCCGCAAAACGGGCGCGGTTTTCTGCGCTGCCGCCGTATTCATCGGTGCGGTGGTTGAAGATGGCCGAACTGAAACTGCCGCACATCCGGTCGCCATGCACCTGCATCATATCAAAACCGGCCTGTTTTGCCAGCACCGCCGCTTTTCCAAACCCGCTGATGATGGTCCGGATCTTCCGTTTGGACATCTTAGTAATGTAAGGAGCGACTTCGGCGTTCAGTTTTTCCCGCAGCTGATCCGGGGTGATCTTCTTCAGCAGGACGCCGGGAATGTACTTGAACAGGGCCAGCAGGTTGGAATCGCTCTGGTGCAGCTGGGCACAGACTTTGCAATCCGCATCATGGGCGATTTTCACGACCTGCTGGTAGAATGCAAAGCCTTTGGTGTCAAATAGAGATTTTTCAAATTTGCTTTTGCCCACCGGGACATCGCCCACGATGATCATGGCACAGCCGCCCTGTGCAATGGCACGGATCTTTGCAAGGTATTCTTCATCCGACAGCCCGAATGTTGTCGGCGCAAAAATGATGCGGTTCTTCAGCTGCATCCCACCATAATGGATCGGACTCAAGATCGTTTCGTACATCATTTGCACACTTTCTTTTGCACTGCTTTTTGCAGTAATGTCAGCAGCTGCTGCCGCTCCTGCGCTGTCAGTCCGCCCAGACTCTGCGCATCCCAGTCGATAAAGACCTGATGACAGATCACAAAGGCGTTTTCACCCCTCTGGGTCAGCTTCAGGTGGTAGCTGCGCCCATTCTTTTCTTTCGTCAGAAAGCCGTCTTCGGCCAGCTTGTTCAGGCTGCGCTGGGAGTGGCCCCAATCCAGATGCAGATCTTTGGTCAGTTCCGAAGGCGTACAATCCGGATGCTTTCCTACATAAATGACAAAATATATCAGCCCGAAGCTCAGACCCAGTTCCTGTAACCGCTGGGTCGTGTAAGCGGCAAACTCTTTGTGCAGGGTCAGAATGCAGGAAGATACCGTGGATGGCTCCATTTCGTCAACTCCTTCTGCTTTTGAATGAAAAGCATTATAGCACTGTTACTTGACTAAGTCAAGTGCTTTGACTGCGCTGTGTTTCGGAGCGAAAATATGAAGGTGAACCGGAATTGCCCAAACAGAGAGATGATCCCCATATAGTTTAACGCACTGGTCTTATGACGGGTGCGTTTTTTGTTATCTGAAAGGTAGATGGAGCGTACATTGTTCGTACATGGCGAGGGCAAAAAGAACATACACTCGACAGGCTCATGGAAAGGACATAAAAACTTAACAAAGAAATTTGCAAAACCCCTTGATTTTTGACTCCAAGATGAGTACAATACACTTAGCACTCAAGGAAAAAGAGTGCTAAATAACCGGAGGGGCAAAGCCCCCGGGACATAAAACAGTTTATCTTTTATATTTATAATAGGAGGGCAAGAACGATGAAGATCATTCCTCTTGCAGACCGTGTTGTTATCAAGACTGTTGAGGTCGAGGAGACCACCAAGGGCGGCCTCATCCTGACTGGCAGCGCCAAGGAGAAGCCTCAGGTGGCACAGGTCGTGGCCGTTGGCCCCGGCGGTGTCGTGGACGGCAAGGAAGTCAAGATGACTGTCAAGGTGGGCGACAAGGTGCTCACCAGCAAGTACTCCGGCACCGAGGTCAAGGTGGACGGCGAAGAATGCACCATCGTGCGTCAGGCCGACATTCTGGCTATCGTGGAGTAAGCGTCTTTCCCTCACACTGGATAATCAAGCTTTTACGAAGGAGCGATAAAATATGGCTAAGCAGATCAAGCAGGGCGAGGAAGCCCGCAAGGCACTGTGTGCCGGTATCGACACTCTGGCAGATACTGTTAAGATCACCCTCGGCCCCAAGGGCCGCAACGTGGTGCTGAGCAAGAAGTTCGGCGCCCCCGTCATCACCAACGACGGTGTGACCATCGCAAAGGAGATCGAGCTGAAGGACGAGTTCGAGAACATGGGCGCACAGCTGGTGCGTGAGGTCGCTACCAAGACCAACGACGCGGCAGGCGACGGCACCACCACCGCGACCGTTCTGGCACAGGCTATGGTCACCGAGGGCATGAAGAATGTCACCGCTGGTGCAAACCCGATGGACATCCGCCGCGGCATGAGCAAGGCTGTTGCTAAGGCCGTCGAGACCATCAAGGCACACAGCCAGAAGGTCAAGGACTCCAACGACATCGCCCGCGTCGGCACCATCTCTGCAGGCGACCCCGAGATCGGTCGTCTCATCGCCGAGGCTATGGAGAAGGTCACTTCCGACGGCGTCATCACCATCGAGGAGAACAAGACCACAGCCGAGACCTACAACGAGATCGTCGAAGGTATGCAGTTCGACCGCGGCTACCTGACCCCCTATATGGTCACCGATACCGACAAGATGGAGGCTGTTCTGGACAATGCCGCCATCCTCATCACCGATAAGAAGATCAGCGTCATTCAAGACCTCGTTCCTCTGCTGGAGCAGGTCATGCAGAACGGCATGAAGCTGCTCATCGTGGCCGAGGACATTGAGGGCGAGGCTCTGTCCACCCTCATCGTCAACCGCCTGCGCGGCACCCTGAACGTCGTGGCTGTCAAGGCTCCCGGCTTCGGCGACCGCCGCAAGGAGATGCTGCAGGATATTGCTACCCTGACCGGCGGCACGGTTGTCTCTGCAGACCTCGGCTACGAGCTGAAGGACGCTACCGTTGACATGCTGGGTCATGCCCGTCAGGTCAAGGTCACCAAGGAGAACACCACCATCGTGGGCGGCGCTGGCGACAAGGACGCTATCGCATCCCGCATCGGTCAGATCCGCAACCAGATCGAGGCTGCTACCAGCGACTTTGACCGCGAGAAGCTGCAGGAGCGTCTGGCAAAGCTGGCTGGCGGCGTGGCTGTCATCAAGGTCGGCGCTGCTACTGAGGTCGAGATGAAGGACAAGAAGCTCCGCATCGAGGATGCTCTGAACGCAACCAAGGCTGCTGTTCAGGAAGGCGTCGTTGCTGGCGGCGGCACTGCTCCCATCAACGCCATCCCTGCTGTCCGTGAGCTGTGCGATACGCTGGAAGGCGACGAGCGCACCGGCGCTAAGATCGTCCTGAAGGCTCTGGAAGCTCCTCTGCGCCAGATTGCCAAGAACGCCGGCCTCGAGGGCAGCGTCATCATCGACAAGATCATCTCTGCCAACAAGCCCAACTACGGCTTCGACGCTCAGAATGAAGTCTACGTCGAGGATATGATCGCCGCCGGCATCGTTGACCCGACCAAGGTCACCCGCTCCGCTCTGGAGAACGCAGCATCCGTCGCTGAGATGGTTCTGACCACCGAGAGCCTCGTGGCCGATCTGCCCGAACCTCCGGCTGCTCCTGCTGCCGCTGGCGGTGACATGGGCGGTATGGGCGGCATGTACTAATAACTGCCCAAAAACCGCATGAATCCTTGATTTTTGGAGCGCGCAAAAGCGGATTTACGCCAAACTTACGCCACTTACGCCAAAAATCAAAGCGCACTATAGGGTAACAAAATCGGCACTCGCTGAAAAGCGGGTGCCGATTTTTTGCGTCTGGGAGTATTGAAGAATCGTGAGCCTGCTGGTGGATTCTGTGAACGGCAGACTGTCAGCGGCTTTATTGTTGCTGTATTATATTCAGGGTAACTATGCAGCGATTTACGACAAACCGCTGTTTGATGCCCCCTGTGAAGCGTGGGTGCATGGTCCGGTGTATCGCAATGTCTATAATCTGTTCCGAGATTTTAAGTACAACCCCATTGACGATGACCGCTTTGTTCCGTTGAAGGAGAGTGCGCTGCCGCTCACCCCGGAGGCCAAAGAGGTGGTAGACCGGGTGCTGGATACCTTTGGTATGTACAGCGGAAAGGTTCTGGAAAGCATCACCCACAAAGAAGCCCCTTGGCTGGATGCCCGGAAGGGCTTTCTGCCGGACGAAACTTCTCATGCGGAGATTTCGCTGGATGCGATGAAGAGCTACTTCAAAAAGGTGGATGAGAAGTATAACATCCGGACGGAGGATGGGCTGCGGAAGTATATTAAAAATATGATATAAAAATATCCTCCAATGATAGGCTGAATATCATCGGAGGATATTTTTATATTGGATTATGTCAAAACGTCAATTTCAACTTGAATTGCGGAAAGAAAACTTTCTAAAATCCGTTGCTGGATAACAAATCTTTGTTCATCAGAATCGGTAACGTCTTTTGTATCGGTATTCCAATACTCAGTATACAGTTGTGCAACTTGAGGATCAAGCGTTAAATGATCTCTTGAATGTCGATACACTTATATTCGATGTAACACTTCAAATAGTGTAGGATAAGAATTTTTGATATCGGTCCAAAAATATTTCTTTTTTCCGATGGACTTGCCGTAGTTCTCAATGGATTCTACAAAACACCGATTACATACATTGAAGAAATTCTCAAACTCTGATTCTGTCTGCACAGAATGGAGAGCAGCAAAGCGTTCTGCTTCAGGAAAAGAGTTCTCACCAAAAAGCTTACAGCTTCCTTTACTACGAATTGCAGATTCTAGTTGACGTAAATCACGAATAATGGATTTTACTCGTTGAGAAACCCATTGATTACGCTTGGCTGGTTCGACAATTCTGTACAGAGTCTTTCGCTTTTCTTTTTTAGCTAATTCCATAGCTACATACCTTCCAGCAACAGGCATTTTAACAAAAGGAGGTCGTCCACTTTCTCGACCAATTAAACCGTAACTGTACAAATGTTTAGTGTACTCTGTGATGGCAGATAGTTCTATAAAATCGGCAGTTTGTCCAGAAGCTAAAAGCTCAAACATTTCATATTCTTCAGGGTAGAACTTTTGTATTTCAGATACAACATGTTTGAAATAATAAGCCAATTCGACATCAATATCATTTTGCATAGATTTGATATCTGAGCCTTTAATAGTGACGGGCCGGTTGACGTCATTTCCATATTGCCGATTGATATAGCTACAGGCTAAGCGAATCAACATGGGATGCCCATTAAATTGATCATATAAGAGTTTGACAGCATCAACATCAAATTTTAATCCCATTCTTCGACCGAGTGTGCGAATCATATTTTTGGATTCGTCTTCTGTTAACCCATGTAAATATTCAGACTGTACAATACTAAATAAGGGATTTTGAACGCCGTTAATTGTATCTGTTTCTATAGCACTGGGATTGACTCCGGACAGAATAAAAACTAGGTTTCGATGGAGACTTTGAACGGACCAGATAGTTTGCCAAAAATCAATAAATTCTGTCTTCCAATGTGCGTCCAGGGGTGATTTGAATGAAATATATTCTATTTCATCAAACATGATAACTATTTTTTGGTTTCTATCAGAAGCTGTTTTTACAACATATCGAAAACTTTTGATTATATTTTTTTCATCATATTCCTTTCGAATGGAAATTCGAAGGCGCTTTGCAATGTTGTTGCATATTTCACCCAAAAGTTCATTCCAATGTAACTTTCGGTACGAAGGAGATTTACAATCATAGAAAAACACAAATCCAAGATGCTGCTCACGGATAATGCGATCTATTTTGAATAGAAAAGAAGTTTTTCCAGTTTTGCGTAAACCAAAAATACCTCTGTTTTCACAACGCTTAATAGCATCAATATACCGTGCGGCAATTTGCTGACGACCAAAGAAAGAAGATTCATCTCGTAAGGGAAGCATATATCCGAATAGGTCAACATCGTAAAAATTCTTTTTTAAGACCTTTCGAATATACCAGCTATCTGACACATTGGCTCTTAGTTCTTCATACAAAAATGGAACAATAGAGCGGGATTCTTCCTCGGAAAAAGACATGATACCTGCATAATTAAGAATATTATCATCTTTTGATACCATAAAGAAATTTAAAGTATCAATTCGATTCATATATGGAAAAGTCTTGAAGAGCATATTAGCAGCTTGCAAAGCCCTTGCTTCTAGGGTATCAAATGGAGAATAAACTAAAAGAATTTCTTTTTCTAACCCGAAGGCATCTTTCATAAAAGGCTCTGGCTTTATCATGTATGAGAACAATACAGTATTATTTAGTTCTTTTTTCTCAGCATAAGTGATGTCAAAGCCGTTTAAGAATGGTTTGATAATTTGCTCTTGTTCAGGATGTTTTGGTAAAAAGACATCAACAATGTCCTGTTTGATGGTTCCCATTATATACCTCCTCTATTGATGGCCCAGCATAAATGGATTTTTATTTAAAGTAGGCGAGTGAACTGTTACAGTAATGATACCATGAACAATGATTGGTAGTCAAGAAAATTAAAATGATAAAACAGCCGCCCAGCGACCTTACGGTCTCGCTGGGCGGCTTATTTTTTGCGTTTCCACAACAGAT
>OGHW01001039.1_pt1 | contig 25403 bp, 15 predicted proteins | sample 1571641 | NCBI WGS metagenome assembly OGHW01 (sample SAMEA2582066, study PRJEB24529) | metagenome | biome: Human gut stool | place: China | collected 2011 | reverse complement strand
AGCAGAAAACAGACACAGTTTACACTTCCGCTTCGTGCCGCAGAAGGACATGTTCTATGTGCCATGGAACGGTAATGGTCAGGAACTTACGCGCCTTCTAGAGTGCATCGAAAGTAACAAACCGGACATAGTGGAGGGACGGCTGCCTCTTTACGTGGACGGATACTGTAACTCCGGCAAGTCGGAACGGGCAAGCCTTGCCATTGCGAAGATACGTTCCAACCGTGTGAAATCAGAGTTGATTACCCGGAAAGGACTGCGTGAAAACAACTTCATCACCCGTAACCATGCCTCGGATGGCGACTTCGTGACGGTGCGTATCATACTGCCGAAAGAGAAAGTGCCGGCTATTGTGGAGGATACACATCCCGGTTACGAGGAAGAAAAGGAACAGTCACACCGTGAAAACGACAAGGCTACAGAAACAATCCAAGACGCAGAGGAGACAAAGGCATCCTCCGGACAGGAAAATCAGCCTGAATCCGTACTGCCGGCATCATCCACAACTTTGGGATTATCACTGCGTGCCAACCTGTTGCGCTGGGCAACCCTCACGCCCGACCTCGGTGTCGAGTGGCGCGTCAGCCCGTCATGGGGCATCTCTGTGAACGGCTCGTGGACTTCGTGGTCGTGGAATGAAAAGGACAGAAGATACGCCCTTTGGGAAGTGGCACCCGAATTCCGCCATTATATAGGTAAGGAGAAGCGTGGCTACCTTGGTGTAATGTTCAAGACCGGGCAGTTCAATTATAAGCTCTCCGCGACAGGCAAACAGGGAGACCTTACGGGTGGAGGCATTACCGGAGGCTACCAACTGAAATTGAACAATGCCCTCTCGATGGACTTCTCCTTAGGGTTGGGCTATATCCATGCCGACTATGACAAGTATGTGGTCATCAACGGCGTGAGGGTAAGGCGCGGCAGCGAAACAAAGAACTGGTGGGGCCCCGTCTCGGCGGGTGTCACCCTGGTGTGGAACATCTTTTAGCGGAAAGGAGGAACAATGAATACAACGACAATCATACGACAGATAAAGGAATATATGGGAGCATACGGAAAGGCTTATACCTTATTATATCTAATAGGTGCGGTGACCATACTGACCTCGTGCGTGAAGGACGACCTCTATGACACGCCGCACCCCGACCGTGGGGCGGTGGTCGTAACCACGGACTGGAGCGGAAAGAGCACCGAGGCGGACATACCGCAGGCATACACACTGCGCATCGGCGGGAGGGAACAGAACGTGAGCGCGGCGACCAACGTGTTCGACGCGCTGCTCGCGCCCGGTGGCTACGGTCTGACGGTGTACAACTCCCCGAAGGGGATTAGTATCGACGGAAACAAGGCAACGGTGAATCCGGTGGATCTGACGGGTGCAATAGAGCCGCACCCCGGCTACCTCTTCGCCTCGCACCAGGACATCAGCGTCGTGGCGGACGACACCCTGCACGTCACCGCCCCGATGAGACAATACGTGCGCAGGCTCGACATCGAACTGACCGCCACGGAAGGCGACTACAGCCGTGTACAGTCGGCTACGGCAACGCTCTCCGGCGTGGCTTCGGCTGCGGACATAGTAACCGGTGAACGGAGAGCTGCGGCACAAGTAATAAACGCTTTCAGGCAAGACGGCAACAAGTTCACAATCTTTTTCCGACTGCTCGGCATCGTCCCGACGGAAACGCATACGCTGACGGTGGACATCACTTTCAACAACGGAGACACGCAGCGGATAGTGAGCGACTTTACCGAGGCCATGAGGGACTTCAATAACGGAGCCGAACCGATGAAGCTCACGGGTAATCTGCTGCTGCCGGTAGAGGCCGAGGTGACGGGCGCAACCATCACGGGCTGGAACGAGGTAGAAAGCGGCAATGGGGATGCTAACTGACGATAAATATTTTAATCAAAAAAACAATATTATGACAATGAACATGAGGTTTTTCATTCTTGCAGTAGCGGCAACGCTATTGGCTGCGTGTACACAAGAGAACGAGGTACAGAACAATCCGGTGGAAGCACGAATCACGGCAGGCGTGAGCGGGCCGAAGACCCGTGCTGTGGACAACGTGTGGAATGCCGACCGAATCGGCGTGATGGTGGTGGATGCCCCTGGCACGACCACGACCATGGGCGGCAAGTACAAGAACGTGGGATACGCGACCACGAGCACCGGCACCAACGCGGACTTCACCCCGATGACGGCGGGTGGCGGCATCTTCTTCGAGGACGCTTTCCTCGAGTTTACTTTTGCCGCCTACGCGCCTTACGCATCGGGCGCAAACGCCTCCACCCTGCCTGGTACAGACGGGAAGATTACGGTAAATACAAGCAACCAGCCCACGACCACGGAACAGGAGAAGGTGGACTACATCCATGCCACGGGAGCCAAGGCCGATAAAGACAGCCCGACCGTCAGCTTCACGGACAACACCGCCGCGGGCGGCAGCGACTGCTCCTTCAAGCACAAGATGGCCCGTCTTATCCTCAAGGTGCAGGTGTCGAACACCGACGGTTTCGACGACACTGCCGTGCTGGAATTCGCCGACTACAAGCTGGGCGGCCTGGTTCACGAGGGAACGTTCGATGTGAAGACCGGTACCGCCGCGACCGCGGGCAGCGTTGTGAGCGACTGGATGTTACGCCAGTGCACCGGTGCCCCGAAGACGGCCACGGACAAGTGCGTGGCAACCTTTGACGCCGCCACGGGCGTGATGACTTTCACCATGATCCTGCTCCCGCAGACACTCGCCAACGCTTTGGTGCTTGAGATATCTCCCGATGACGGGGAATACCAGAGCTACTCCAACAAGGACATGATCAAACCCGCGTTGGAGGCCGGTTATTCTTATACCTACACCATCACGGTGAAGAAGACGGGGCTGACCCTTAGCGGAAGCACCATCGAAAACTGGAACGACGGTGGTAGCCATGCGGGTGATGCAAAAATGTAGTGTGTCTGAAAGCCACTGCCGTGCATCAGGCGTAAGACGGAGGCACGCCATATATAATAAATGGTGCGGCAGCCCGCGTCGCAACGGGCAGTGGCACAAAACGAAATAAATAAAGACAATATGAAAATAATAAGGAACATAGCGAGAAGGCCGTGGCCGCGCATCGGCGGCTGGTTGCCGGTTATGATGCTCATCTGTGGGGTGCTCGCTTCCTGTAGCAGTGAGGATGAAAGCACCGCGCCCCTGCCCGACGGCAAGTACCCGCTGCAACTGACGGCGGAGGTGGCGCAGCCGCAGACCCGCGCCGGAGGTAAGGATGCGTGGACGGGCGGCGAGGAGATTAGAGTGTCACTGGAAGGCGTGTTTGGTAACAAAACATACGTGATGGACGCATCGGGCAATGCAAGCCCGAAGGATGCCGATAATGCCTTCTATTGGAAGAACACCGATGAAGCCCGCGTCAGTGCATGGACCCCGGACATAGAATCGGAAACGGATATTTCCGACCAAAGTGGCGGGTACGCCGCTTTCGATGTCCTGTACGCCAGTGCCATAGGGCGTTATGACCAAGCCATAAATCTCCGTTTCATCCACCGCATGGCGAAAATCGAAGTAATTCTCAAAGCTGGCGAAGGCATTACGGAAGAGGAGTTGGAGGGTGCGACCGTCACCATTTTCGGAGACCCGCTAACGCACTCAACCGCCGGCTTGGTATCACCGGGTGACCAATCGGACGGCGAGATAAAGCCCTATTACGATGCCGCAACGAAGAAATACGAGGCGTTAGTGCCGCCGCAGGATATGACGGGCAAGCCGCTCATCCGAATCAGCATAGGCAGCAATGACTTTACCTACACTCCCGAAACAGAAGCTGCCGGCAAATTTGGGTTTTTCGGTGGCAAGCGGTATGCCTACACCATCACCGTGAAAGCCAACGGCATTGATGTGCAGTCGGTGACCAGTGGCACGTGGGTTGCAAATGGCGAGGAGAACGTCACCTCCAAAAGGGTAAAGCAAAGATTCACGGCGGATGAACTTAAAATCGGTGACTACTTCTACTCCGACGGTACGTGGAGCGACGGCGGATTGCGCAAAATCTATGCTGACGGCAGTATGCATATAGACTATTATAAACCCGTCCCTTTACGTGGCAAGACAGTCGTCGGCATTGTTTTTCAGACGGACAAGAGCCGTATCGGTAAAAAGGAAAAGGAGAAGTTGGGCGGTGAAAACAAGGCGCATGGACTGGTTATGGCCGTTAAAAACGCAAACGCAGCAGAGAAAGTCATATGGAGCAACGAATCGAGGTACTTGGATTTTCTGAATGACTGCGTATCCAAATCCAATAATTATTCGGACATCAGCGGATACGGCAATTGTGAATCTATCCGTAGTTTAGAGGGCAACTTCGACAAGTATCCCGCATTACAGGCTGTTGATGGTTACAACACGACTTGCCCTGTCCCCACGACCACGACCGGCTGGTATCTTCCTTCCTCTGGCCAGTGGTGGGACATACTGCAGAATCTGGGCGGTTGTCCGGCTTTGGCGGATGGATATCAGCAAACCTCGTCAGACATCAATGAATTCTTCTGGTCGAACCAAGGAAATGTTCCCGACGCTTTGAATAAATGGATGTGGGGTATCGACGGTTGGGACAAATTCTCCTATTACCATCAGTTTTGGTCGTCTTCGAAGTTCAAGGGCAACACAATGCGGTATTGGGTAGCAAATTCTGATGATGGATGGATAAGCTGCCGATGGGGTAATGTTAATTTCCAGCTCTATGTTCGTCCCGTCCTTGCTTTCTAATCTGTTTAATCCATTAAAAATATGAAGATACAAAACATATACCACCTCTTGCAAGCCGCATTGCTCCTGCTGCTTGCCGCCTCCTGCACGCAAGAAGAGTTCCCTGCCGCACAAGACAAGGCGCGGCAACTCACCATCTCCGTTACCGACGGGGGATACAATACATCGGCTGTGGACGGTAAAATCACCCGTGCCGTGGAGAACGGCTACACCACCGAGTTCACCGAGGGCGATGCCTGCGGACTTTTCATGATCCGCGGCTTATACTCGGATAAGAAGATGATTTATTCCAACGTGAAACTCACCGCAGAGAGGGATGCCGCCACGGGAAGCCTCGTTTGGAAGCCCGAGGCCGGTACGACACTTGAGGGAGGGCTGTCGGACGAGGAATACTACCTCTACTACCCCTATAAAGCGGACTTGGATGACACGGTCATAAGCAATCTGTTAGAACTCGCAATTACGAAACCCCAATTACCCTTCTTCTATCCGCTTGTTAATCGCTGGCCGGTGGAGGTCGACCAAAGTTCGTATGCGGATTACACCGCTTCCGACCTGATGACAGCTTCTTGCACACCCACATTGGAAAATGGTAAACTTCGGCTTGATTTCGTCATGAAGCACGAGTTTGCCTTGGTCGTCATTGAGATGCCGAAGACCGTTTACAAGTTTACCGATACCCGGATTCCCGACTACACCGTGCCTTCTGCCGCCACGTTCACAAGTGCTGCCGAGCCGCTGCGCATGGCCGATGGTACATACCGCTACTTGGTGCCCCCGTCCATGCCTGCTATCTGGGGAAGTTATGACGATGGGGACAGGGAGTTTACCATCAACACGTCCGCACCACACCCTATCAAAGGGGAATACAAGAGATACAAGGTGGACGGCGCAGTAAAAACCATAAGGAACTACATTTTGCAGGTCGGTGATTTCTTCCTCGCCGACGGCAACCTGATGCCGAACTATGCCGAAGCATACGACGTCCAGACAGCCAATGTGGTAGGCATAGTTTTCCAAACCGACCCGAGCCGCATCGGTCAGGCAGAAAAAGATAAGTTGGGCGGCAATGTCCACGGTCTTGTCATGGCTGTGAAGAATGCTACGACATTCCAATCGTGGGGACTATTTGGTACAGACGAGGATCTGGCGAAATGCGAGACGAAAGCCCGGAACTACAGCGACATCAGTGGTTACGGCAATTGCGAGCATATCCGCGCCAATCGCGGAAACTTCGACCGTTATCCCGCCTTCAAGGCCGCCGACGGCTACAACACGACCTGCCCGGTTCCCACGACTACTACCGGCTGGTATCTTCCTGCCTCGGGTCAGTGGTGGGACATCCTGCAAAATTTGGGCGGTTGTACGGCTTTGGCAAAGCCGGATGAACAAGCCTCATCGCAAGACGATGATTTCGGTTGGTCAGGTCAAGGCGATGTTCCCGCTGCTTTAAACGCATGGATGGAGAAAATTGCCACAGACAGCAAGGATAATTTTAGAAGCGGTAAGTGGTTTTGGTCGTCTTCGGAGTACTCGGAATTCTTCGCACGGTACTGGTACGTGCAATCCAATGGTCGCGTGGGCTGTTACTGGGACCGTAAGGACGGCAGCAGCGTCGGTGTGCGTCCCGTCCTTGCTTTCTGAGGAACCGGTGTACTGACGACTGTTTCCAAAAGCTGTTAGGACAGTATTCGGATAAAGAAAGGAGGAAGTGTTGTATGCTCTTCTTTCTGTTGGGATAAGAAGAATAGAAAGATATTGTTGAGTTTTGTTGCAGGTCGAGCTTGCAAGGTCTGCCGTGGTGAGAATTTGCTTTTTTAAAGGATAAGAAGTGATACGTATGGAAAAGAAACGAATGCCATTGCAGCATAAAATCATTTTCGGATATATCATCTTAGTGGCGGTCATAGGCAGTATGATCGCCATTTTGATATATGAGCGGCGGCAGATGCGGGAAGTGGAAGGCAGCGTGGCACGGCTGTGGAGGATGTACGAGGACATACACATCGCCCATCGCCACGTCACCGGGCTTGCCCTGCAAGGCGAGGCTGCGGCAGGATGGAGTGATGCGGAAAGGGACAAATACCATACGCATCGCATGAGAACGGACAGTATGCTCGGCGTACTCGGACAACGGTACTCTACAATCATACCTGGCGGCGAAATAGACACTCTGCGTCGCTTTCTTGCCGAAAAAGATACAATACTCGTGGCGATAATGGAAACTCATAGGGAACAGTGGAAGAGGGCTGCCATGGGCAAGCGGCTGGCAAAAGATCTACCCGGAGCGGTGAAAGAAGCTACCCGCAGAGGCAGTGAAAAAACGGAAGTACTCATCGCAACGGTCGCAGAATCGGAACTCTCCGGCAGCGTCATCACCGAGCCCGGCTAGACGGAACCAGCAAAAACGAGGCTTACCGTCCTGTACGACCGTATCCCGAAACGCTGTACGACCAGCGGGAGAGGAAACTCAAAAAAATGGTTCTCCTCGAACAGTCGAGGAGAACCACCTATCAAAAGTACAATATTCTATCTTCTCTCACCTCTTTGTGTTTACTTTTACGAGAGTAGCAGCGCATTTTTATCCGCTTTACGTTTATCTGCCCGGCAGTTTGCAGATCCTGTCAGGAATTTGCGCGTGTACGCCTTGGCGTCGGATATTCATCTGTCTATTGCCTTTTTAGCCGCTTTCTTCGTTTTAGAAAGTCTTGGTGGAAACACCATCAAAATAATCCTGGAAGATGATAGGTCCTGTGATTGTGCGCTTCGATGTATAGACGAACTTCCGCACAGGACGGAACCACTCGGCATCCACATACAGAATCTGGCCGGTGTACGGCTCCAAAATCGGAAGGGATTTCGATGACCCGCCCAAACGCGGTCCAGTAACCCAAACCCTCTCACCCGGGGCATAGGTATGGTTGGTACTCATTTCTTGGTGAGGTATATAACAGACATTGCCAAAATAGGATCTGCCGTCACCTTCGCCCCACGACCTTGCCTGATACCAGCCGAGCTGGTGGGCGTGCGTGCACTTCTCGGTCAGGTCTATGGCTTCTTCGATGGAGCAGGTCTTCTCTGGAAAGAGGGTACCGCCGGAAGAAGCGTTCATAAGCCCGAGAGCCTCCATAAATGCCATGGCTTCCTTGGCCCAAGGGGCAATGCGGATGTGATCGGAGTATTTATCCAACCCAGAAACGAACTCCGTATATGAGTATACTCCGCACTCTTCTATATACCTAAGGGCACGGTACATCACGGCGGCCATCTCTTGGCGGGAGACAGGGGAGTCGTCTGCCGGGGCTTTTCCGCCAAGAGCCTTGTCCAGGCCAATGGAGGACGCCGTGGCCTCGCTGCCGGTAAGTTCTTTCACGAGATGCTCGGCCAGCGAGTTGAGCTGGCGGTGATTCAGGGGAAGTGTATAATCATTGCCAAGGACACTTTCATCCAAGAGGTTGTCATTGAGGGCGAAGTTCACACTACTCTGGAAGGCAGGACTCATCTTTGAGTCCGACTTTTTTTTGAGAATGAACATCCCCGGCTGTGCCGTGGTCTTCAGAAGGGCACTCTCCTCGAACTGTTTTGTCATGTCGGCCATGGCGTCCCTATAGCTCTCGTATGTTCCCTCTGTGCCGCTTGCCTGCCATTCTGCTTTGGTTATGTGCCTCTGGTCATAGCCTTCGGAGTGTCCGCACCAGATGCAACTGTACCACCATACATGCTGCCCGGCGGAGTTGACTCCGACATAAGCCTGGTCATCAGCAACAGGCTGATCATACTGATGAGCCCGGACCTCCCACGTTGGCCTGTTCATACTGAACACGTGTTTGTCATTGTGTTCGCACTTTCCGCAGATTTTGCAGGAATAATAATATTCCGGCCAATTGCTACAGGTGCCGTACCTGAAAACCTTGTCTGCCGCAGCTACCTTGTCGGTGAATACGTGGCTTGTGCAGAACGGTTTGGCTGCCGTCGCACCGGCTTCCTGTGCGGAGTGCACGTCGCCGGAGTAGGTTTTCAGCGAGAACAGTGTGCGGAAACTCCAGGTCGGACGGCTGAACATCGCCCTTACATCGGCTACAGCAGTCTCCGGGATAAAGAGCGTGGCACGCTGGGTATGGAAGAGGTAACTGAACTCGGGGCAGTAGATATCGCTGTGTTCCGGTGTATAACCCTGCATTACTGCGAATATGGCGCGTATGAACTTTACCGCATCGACTTTGTCGCTGAGCCAGACTTCCCTGATGTTGAATGGGCCTTGTATGGTATTGTTGACGTCCGATGCCACATCTCCATATATGCGCTCGTCATCGGTATCTACGATTACCTTGGTGACAAGCATATTCTTATGCCCGATGAACTCATCTCCGAACTCGCGCATGGCACGGAACGCCGCGTGATACGTATTATTGATGGTTATCACGTCAAGCGGGCTCACATCCGGGCAAGCAGCATCGGCCTCGGCGATTGAATACGCTTTCTGCGATGCGCGGTATGAGTCCTTGTTGAGCTCATAGTCCGTTGGGCTGCTCTGTGCCAGATCACGCATCGAGCCTTTTCCACCGGCTCCAACAGGCATGGATACCTCAATGTCGATGAAGTAAGGAGCGCTGCGCTCGACCTTGGCCTGCACTCCGTTGACTGTGGCGCTGATGCGGCTGCCGTCGATGTAGTAGTCGTTGTCCTTGAATATGTAATCGGTGTCGTACTTGCCCGAAGGGTCTACCATGAACTTGATCCGGGCCTTGTATATGAACCCGTCCTTGAAGAACATGTCCCCTTCATCGTCCTCGCGGAAATCCCCGATCCAGTCAATCTCCTGGACTTGGATGCCGCCCGTGGCGGCAAGGTCTCCGAACTCGGTCTTCGCAGATGTGAACTGCATCTCGCGTGCATCGAAAAGCGACATCCCCGGGGTCGGAACCTGTATAGTGAAATCCACTGACTTGATCTTCGGCTTGCTCTGGGCCGAACTATCCAAAGGCAGCAGCAGTGCCGCCACTGAAAGTAGAAATAATATCTTTTTCATGACTCTACCTGCTGCCGTCTACGAAGATGAACCCTTCCGGGAAGACATATTCGTTGTTTATGTACTTGACTTCCAGTAACGGACATTCCGTGAATTCTTGATAGGTCTCCATAAGGAAATTCTCCTTCAGGCTGGAGTTCAGCTTGACAGTCTTGAGCGCTTTGCATCCGGAGAAGCAGAACCCTTCGAATTCCTTGACATTGGAGAGGTCGAGCGAGGTGATGCCGCTGTCCGAGAATGCGCTGTTGCCGACCTTGGTCACGCTCGCCGGGATATCCACATTCTTGAGGTTCTTGCAGCCACTGAACATGGATGAATAAATTTCGCTCAGATTCTCCGGAAGCATCACTTCTGTGAGATTGACGCAGCCCTCGAACATATCGTAACTCATCAGTCCGACGCGGCGTGGGAACTTGACGTTTTTCAGATTTATGCACTTCTGGAAACAGCCGTGGACTTCATCCATGACGTCGTTTTCGAAGACTACTTTCGTGAGGTTCTTGCAGCCGTAGAAAGCCGAACCCTGAACTATCTTGACCGAGGCCGGGATTACTATTTCAGTTATAGGAGTCTCGCGGAATGCCGAATTGGAAATCTCCGTCAACGTGGACGGAAGTTTCACGGACTTGATGGCGGTGCCGGAGAAAATATTGCCACGCATTTCCGTCACCGGATATTTTTTACCGTTGTATGTGACATAGTCCGGGATCACGATGTTCTTGCCGGCAACGGCCGTCTTCGCCACTTCCGAGATGAATGCGTGGGATGCGCCGCCGTTGTTGGAGTTGTGCAGGACATACAGGACTCCCTCGATGTCAACCGTAGCACCTGCCCCGACCTCCTCAATCACTTTCCCGGTCTGGCCGGACGCTGATGTCGTGATGCTTTTTTTGTTCGGCTGCGGATCCCAGACGGTCCAGTTGGCTTTGTGGGCGTTCTCATAGCCTCCGTGAGCATTGAAATATGCCTTGGTCTCATCACTGATCCACTTGTCTTTAAGTGTGAAGAGCGGAGTGAGGGATGAGCGGATCAGGGTTTTGTACTCGCGAGAGTCAAGCACGGAGGCGATTTTGTTGTGGATGCCGTTGATGACCCACTGGTAAGTGTCGGCGCCGTATTCTTCTTTGGCTTCGTTGTATTGCTCGACCATCTTGTTCAATGCGCCCACGCGAGCCCAAAGTTCGCCCTTGACGATCTCATCGTATCTCCAATGTGCCGGGGTGAGGGTTTTGATGTAGCCGTCGGCAAAGCAGTCGTCGAGCATCAGAAACTCGGCTACAAGGCTCTGGTTGTCGAGCTCATAGACATTCGGCTGTTTTTCACTCCAGTTCACCTGATCGGATGCCTCTCTCGGCGGCATCACCGGCTTTACCGATTTGATCCCATACGTTGCCTCGACAGGGTATCCGAGTGGCGCAAAAAGAGCAGTGTGGGTCTCCGGCAACCTGACGGTGGGAGCTTCGTCTTCAGCGTTCTTATTGTTGTCCGGCCCCACCATGGCGTCGTGGCGCTTTTGGAGTTCGCTGTCGAGACTTGAAGTGTTACCGGACTTTTCCGGAAGTTTTTTGGGCGCTACTTCCTGTTTGACTTTCTGTTCTATCTTCTTTGCGGCGTTCTTGAGTCTTTCCTTGAAAGACTGCGCAGATGCGCATGGCGCTCCGGAGAGGACAACCAGACTAAGAATAAGAAGTGTACGTGGAATAAGAAGTGTACGTGCGTTCATAAAATATTTGGTATTTAAAAATCCGTTGGCGGAATTAGATTGATAATAGGATATTACGTCAATTATCGACAAGCTATTATCGAACCCAATACGGATCTATATAAACTCAAACAAGTATACAACCAGAATCCGCTAAAAGAATTAAAGCGGAATCAGAAAATAAAAGGAAAGTAAAACTATGTAATACTGTCTGGTATTATAAATGCATGACAAAAGAAAATAAAAGAAAAACCGTCTTACAACATGCTGTAAGACGGTTTTAGTGAGGTCTGAAGCAGACGCACCAGCCCTCGCCGTGGATCAACGACTACGGGCAGTTCTCCATCATGCCTGTACGCGGACGCGACAAGGTCGATGAAGAGAGCCGTCAGAGCTGGTTTTCGCACCAGTCGGAGGAGGCACGCCCCTACTATTATTCGGTATACCTCGCCGACCACGACATCAAGGCCGAGATCGCCCCGACCGAGCGGGCTGCGATCATGCGTTTCACGTTCCCCGAATCGGACGAGTCGGGCGTGGTGATCGACGCTTTCGACCGCGGATCGTACATCAGGGTCATGCACGACAAACGGACTGTCGTGGGATACACCACGCGCAACAGCGGAGGTGTGCCCGACAACTTCAAGAACTGGTTTATCGTGCGCTTCGACCGGAAGATCCGGGATTTCCAGATCTATGACGGCACGAAGCCCGTCGAAGGCGAACAGTTAGTCGGCGAACACGCCCTCGTGCGGGTAGGTTTCGTAACCCACCGCGGCGAGCAGGTAATGGCACGCGTAGCCTCGTCGTTCATCTCCGAAGAGCAGGCCGTACAAAACCTCGGGGAGCTGGGAAAAGATGATTTCGAAACCGTGAAGGCCAAGGCGCAAGCACGCTGGGACGAGGTGCTCGGACGTATTGAAGTCGAGGGAGGCACGACGGACCAGTACCGCACGTTCTATTCGTGCCTCTACCGTTCGACCTTGTTCCCGCGCAAGTTCTACGAGATCGACAAGAACGGCAATATCCTGCATTACAGCCCCTACAACGGTGAGGTACTGCCGGGATACATGTATACCGACACGGGATTCTGGGACACCTTCCGCAGTCTGTTCCCACTGCTCAATCTGGTCTATCCGTCGGTCAATGCCGAAATTCAGGCCGGGCTGGCAAACGCTTACCGCGAGAGCGGATTTCTGCCCGAATGGGCTTCGCCCGGACACCGTGGGTGCATGGTCGGAAACAACTCGGCGTCGGTCGTTTCGGATGCCATCCTGAAAGGTGTCACCCCCGAGGAAGACATTGCGACGCTCTACGAGGCGATGCTCGCAGGACGCCGGAAGGTACACCCCACGGTGAGCTCCACAGGGCGCTGGGGGTATGAGTATTACAATACGCTGGGATATGTCCCTTATGACGTGAATATTCCCGAAAATGCCGCCCGAACGCTCGAATACGCCTACGACGACTGGTGCATCGCGCAGGTGGCGAAAAAACTGGGAAAAACGAACGACGCTGCAATGCTGGAAAAGGCTTCGCAGAACTATAAAAACCTCTTCGATCCCGAAACGCGCCTGATGCGCGGACGCAATGCCGACGGGACGTTCCAGACGCCTTTCAGCCCCTACAAGTGGGGCGACGCCTTCACCGAGGGAAACGCGTGGCACTACACATGGTCGGTGTTCCACGATGTCGAGGGACTGATCGACCTGATGGGAGGACACAAAGGATTCACGCGGATGCTCGACTCGGTCTTCGTCGTGCCGCCCGTCTACGACGACAGCTACTACGGGTTCCGCATCCACGAAATTACCGAAATGCAGGTGGCCGACATGGGCAACTACGCCCACGGCAACCAGCCTGCGCAGCACATGATCTACCTCTATAATTATGCGGGTGCCCCGTGGAAAGCCCAGTACTGGGCGCGCGAGGTGATGGATCGCCTCTATTCGGCCTGTCCCGACGGCTATTGCGGCGACGAGGACAACGGCCAGACTTCGGCCTGGTATGTCTTTTCCGCCCTGGGGTTCTATCCCGTCTGCCCGGCTTCGGACGAATACGTCGTCGGTTCGCCGCTGTTCCGCAAGGCCGTCGTGAACCTCGAAAACGGGAATAAGATTGTGCTCGAAGCGCCGGACAACAGCCCCGAGAACCGTTATATCGGAGCCGTGCAGTTCGACGGGAAATCCTATACGTATAATTTCCTGCGCCATTCCGACCTCGTGAAGGGTGCCGGCGTCCGCTTCTCGATGCGTCCCGACCCCGATTACACGCGGGGTACGGAGCCCGGGGATGCCCCTTACTCGTTCAGCCGCGAATAACACGGACGGGTTGAACCGATGTCAATCCGCCGCGGCCGGTTCCGGCTGCGGCGGATTTTTTGTTTTTGCCGGAATCCCGAAATGTCGATAATTTGTCAATAGAATATGCCCGGGGATTTTGTAAATCGGCTGAAAAGCGCTACTTTTGTAACGTTGTTTTGACAATTGTTAGGTTAATCCGAACACCTCCCCATGACATCTACCGACAGAATCGACCAACGCGAACGTAAGAAACAGCAGGGCCAGGCCGCTGCGTTCTATTCGTCGTCGTGCCGACAGCAGGATCGGAGTACGCAGATGCAAGGGCAGCAGGTGTCCGGGAGCGGAATACGCAGATAGATACCAGACCGCCATGACATACGTGTCGTGGCGGTCTGTCTTTTTTTCAAACTTAAAACCAAAGGTATGAAGGTCGGTGTTATTATGGGCTCGGTGAGCGATTATGAGGTGATGGCCGATGCCGTCGCCATGCTCGGACAATTCGGGGTCGATTTCGAAAAGCGCGTGGTGAGCGCCCACCGTACCCCTGACCTGCTGTGCGAATATGCCAAGACGGCCAAAAACCGCGGTATCGGGGTGATTATTGCCGGCGCGGGCGGTGCCGCGCATCTGCCGGGCATGGTGGCCTCGATGACCACGCTCCCCGTGGTGGGCGTCCCCGTGAAGTCGCGGGCCCTGAACGGGCTGGATTCGCTGCTTTCGATCGTGCAGATGCCTGCGGGCGTTCCGGTGGCGACGACGGCCATCAACGGGGCGAAGAACGCGGCGCTGATAGCCGTGTCGATCCTCGCTCTGCAGGATGCGGAGCTGGCTGCCCGGCTCGAAGCGTTCCGTGCGAAACAGACCGCCGACGTACTGGCGGCAGAACTTTAATCCGGCAGGGGAGGCGGCTATGGCAGAGACGGCGAAAACGATCGGTATCATCGGCGGCGGTCAGCTGGGGCTGATGATCGTCGAGCAGGCGCACCTGCTCGGGGCGCGCACGCTGTGCCTCGACCCTGCGCCCGACGCCCCCGCGTTCGCGCTGAGCGACGGGCACATCGTGGCGGCGTATGACGATGCCGCGGCGCTCGAAGAGCTTTGCCGCCGCAGCGATGTGGTGACCTACGAATTCGAAAACGTCCCGGGCAGCGTGCTGATCCCGCTGGAAAAGAAATACAACATCCCGCAGGGTTTCCGCCCGCTCTACGATTCGCAGGATCGCCTGCGCGAGAAGGACAATGCCCGCGCCAACGGGCTGCGGACGCCCCTGTACGCCGCCGTGGACGACGAGGCGTCGCTGCGTGCCGCCTTGGCCGAGATCGGATTCCCGGCGGTGCTCAAGACCCGTACGCTGGGATACGACGGCCACGGGCAATTGGTGTTGAAGGACGAGGCCGACGTGCCGCGTGCGCTGCCGATGCTCTCCGTACCCTGCATCCTGGAGGCGTTCGTGCCGTTCGATTTCGAAGCCAGCATCGTGATGGTCTCGAACGGGGAGCGCGTCATCCATTTCCCCATCGGGCGGAACGTCCACCGCGACGGCATCCTCGACCTGTGCTTCGTCCCCGCCGAGGGGATGGACGACGGCCTGCGCAGCCGCATGGCTGCGGCCGGCGAGCGGTTCATGAAATCCTGCCGCTACCGCGGGATCCTCGCCATCGAGTTCTTCATCCGCGACGGGGAGTTCTATTTCAACGAAATGGCGCCGCGGCCCCACAATTCGGGGCACTATACCATCGAGGGGTGCACGACCAACCAGTTCCGCGAGCTGGTGCGCTTCCTGCTGGGCGAACCGTTGCAGGAGCCGCAGCTCGTGGCGCCGACCGTGATGAAGAATATCCTGGGGCAGGATCTCGAAGCGGCCGAGAGAATCGCCGCCGAAAACCGCCCGGGTGTCCATGTCCACCTTTACGGCAAGACCGAGAGCCGTCCGAAGCGCAAGATGGGGCATATCACCTTCGTCGGGATGGACGCCGGGGAATACGGTGCCGCGTGGGCCGACAGATTCGTAAAATAAGTGCAAACGAAATAACATGGAAAACTACCGGATTTTTGTTGAGAAACATCCCCGTTTCCGGGTCGAGGCCGACAGCCTGCGCCGGGAGCTGAACACCAATCTGAACCTGGACATCCGCAGTCTGCGGTTGCTCAACGTCTACGACCTGTTCGGGTTCAGCCGAGAGCTGCTCGAAAAGAGCCGTTACAGCGTCTTCGGCGAAGTGGTAACCGACAGCGTGACCGATTCGTGCGACCTGGCGGGACGGAAATACATCGCCGTGGAGTACCTCCCCGGCCAGTTCGACCAACGTGCCGCGTCGGCCGTCGACTGCGTGCGGCTGATCGACCCGTCGGCCCAGGTGCGCATCCGCTCGTCGAAGCTGTTGCTGTTCGACGATGCCGTTTCCGACGAAGATCTGGCGCGCATCCGCCATTACTATATCAACGCGGTCGAGTCGCGCGAGAAGAATCTGGACGTGCTGACCGACATGGAACAGGCCGAGGTGAAGCCCGTCGCCGTGCTGGAAGGCTTCACCAAGATGACCGACGCCGAACTGGAACCCTGCTGCAAGCGGTACGGGCTGGCGATGAATGCCGACGACCTGCGCGAGGTGGTGAAATATTTCCGTGCCGAGGGGCGCGATCCCTATGAGACCGAGCTGCGCATCCTCGACACCTATTGGAGCGACCACTGCCGCCATACGACCTTCACCACCGAGCTGGAGGGCATCACGGTCGAGGAGTCGTTCGCAAAGGACGAGATCGAGGATTCGCTGGCCCTCTACCTGCGCATCCGCCGCGAACTGGGCCGCGAGCACAAGAGCATCTGCCTGATGGACATGGCGACCATCGGCGCCCGTTACCTGCGCAAGAAAGGGCTGCTGGACGACCTAGAAGTGAGCGACGAGAACAATGCCTGCTCGGTATACGTCGATGTCGATGTCGACGGGGCGACCGAGAAGTGGCTCCTGCAATTCAAGAACGAAACCCATAACCACCCGACCGAGATCGAGCCGTTCGGCGGTGCTTCGACCTGTCTGGGCGGCGCTATCCGCGACCCGTTGTCGGGGCGCAGCTACGTCTACCAGGCCATGCGCGTAACGGGTGCCGGCAATATCTACCAGAAGGTGTCCGATACGCTCGAAGGCAAGCTCCCGCAGAGCGTCATTTCGAAGAAGGCCGCCGCGGGCTACTCCAGTTACGGCAATCAGATCGGGCTGGCAACGACCCATGTGCGCGAGATTTACCACGACGACTATGTGGCCAAGCGCCTCGAAGTCGGTGCCGTGGTCGGTGCCGTGAAGGCTGAAAACGTCCGCCGCGAAAAACCCGTCCCGGGCGACAAGATCGTCATGCTGGGCGGCCGCACGGGGCGTGACGGTATCGGCGGCGCCACGGGTTCGTCGAAAGAGCACAATACCAAGTCGCTCGAAACCTGCGGCAGCGAGGTGCAGAAGGGCAATGCCCCCGAGGAGCGCAAGCTCGAACGCCTGTTCCGCCGCCCGGAGGTGACGCGGCTCATCAAGAAATCGAATGACTTCGGTGCCGGCGGCGTCAGCGTCGCCATCGGCGAGCTGGCCGACGGGCTGGACATCTACCTCGACCGTGTGAAGACCAAGTACAGCGGCCTGAATTCCACGGAACTGGCGATCAGCGAGTCGCAGGAGCGTATGGCCGTGGTCGTCGAGGCGAAGGACGTCGCCGAATTCATGGGCTACTGCCGCGAGGAGAATATCGAGGCGGTCGAGGTGGCCGACGTGACGGATACGGCCCGTATGCGGATGTTCAACAAAGGGCGCAAAGTCGTAGACCTCGCCCGTGAATTCATCGACAGCGCCGGGGCGAAGCACTATGCCGAAGCCATGATCGGTGAGGTGGAGAACCGCGATCCTTTTGCCCGTGAGGTCGTGGGCGCGACGTTTGCCGAACGCTTCGAGGAGAACCTGCGCGACAACAATGTCGTCTCGCAGCGCGGCCTGATCGAAATGTTCGATTCGACGATCGGCCGTTCCACCGTGCTGATGCCGTTCGGCGGCCGCACGCAGGGCAGCGAAACGCAGGTGTCGGTGCAGAAACTCCCGACCGACGGTTACACCGACACGGCCAGCATCATGGCCTTCGGCTACAATCCCTACCTGGCCTCGTGGAGCCCTTACCACGGTGCTGCGTATGCCGTCGTCGAAGCTGCTGCCAAGGTCGTGGCTGCGGGCGCGCGTTATGACAGGATGCGTTACTCATACCAGGAATATTTCGAACGCATGACCCGCGATCCCCGCTCGTGGGGCAAGCCGCTGGGTGCCCTGCTCGGTGCGCTGAAGATGCAGGTCGAACTGGGCCTGCCCTCGATCGGCGGCAAGGACTCGATGTCGGGCACGTTCCAGCATATCAACGTCCCGCCCATGCTGATGGCCTTCGGCATCACGACGGTGAATGCCGGGACGGTCATTTCGACCGATTTCAAGAAGGCCGGCAACCGTATCTACCTGGTGCGCCATACGCCCAGGGAGAACCATATGCCCGACACGGCGCAGCTGAAGGACAACTTCGGCTTTGTCAGCGAAAATATCGAACGCGGCAATATCCTCGCCGCATGGTCGGTGGGCTTCGGAGGTGTCGCCGAAGGTCTTGCCAAGATGGCTTTCGGCAACCGCATCGGCGCCGAGGTGGAGATGGACGAGGCGGAACTCTTCGGATACGCCTATGGTTCGATCCTTGTCGAGAGCGCCGTCGAACTGACCCATCCTGCGGCCGGGCTGCTGGGTATGACCGCAGCCGAAGGGGCGTTGACCGTCAACGGCGTGAAAATGCCGCTCGACGCCCTCTACAAGGCCAATACCGAGAAATTCGCGGCCGTTTACCCCGACAAGGGGGAGAACCATGCCGGAGTGATGACCTCGGAGCCCGCACCCCGGACTTTCGCCTATCGGGGCGAAGCCGTCGAACATCCGCTGGTCTATATCCCCGTGTTCCCGGGCACCAACTGCGACTACGACACGGCCAAAGCATTCCGCAAGGCCGGGGCCGAGGTCGAAATGAGCGTGTTGTGCAACCTCGGGGGCGACGACATCCTGCGTTCGATCCGCGAAATGAAGGAACATATCCGCCGCGCCCATATCTTCGTGCTGAGCGGCGGCTTCTCGTCGGGCGACGAACCCGACGGCAGCGCCAAGTTTATCGTCAACGTACTCAACAATAAGGATATACGCGATGAAATCCATGCGTTGCTCGACCGCGGAGGGCTGATCCTCGGCATCTGCAACGGTTTCCAGGCGCTCGTCAAATCCGGCCTGCTGCCTTACGGCCGCCTGGGCATGGTGACCAAGGATTCGCCGACGCTGTTCCGCAACGACATCAACCGCCATATTTCGCAGATCGTCTCGACGCGCGTCTCGACGCTCAACTCCCCGTGGCTCGCGGGCTTTGGCCTGGGCGACATCCACTCGATCGCTGTCAGCCACGGCGAAGGCAAGTTCGTCGTGAGCGAAGAACTTGCCCGGGAGCTGTTCGCCAACGGGCAGGTGGCCTTCCAGTATGTCGATCCCGAAGGGCGTGCGACGGCCGAGGCGCCGTACAACCCCAACGGTTCGTCGTATGCCATCGAGGGCCTGGTGTCGCGTGACGGCCAGATCCTCGGCAAGATGGGGCATACGGAGCGTTACGAGAAAAACCTCTTCAAAAATATCGCAGGCGAGAAGGAGCAGTCGCTGTTCCGCAATGCCGTCGACTATTTCCGCAAAAATTAGTACAATATAAAACTTAAACTCACAAACACCATGAAACAGCTCGAAATGCTCTACGAAGGCAAGGCAAAACAGGTTTTCCGCACCGACGATCCCGACAAGATCATCATCCACTACAAGGATGCGGCAACGGCTTTCAACAACATCAAGAAAGCCACGATCGAAAACAAGGGCGTGCTGAACAACGCCATCTCGACCCTGATTTTCAAGGAGCTTCAGAAGTCGGGTGTCAAGACCCACTATATCGAGACGATCAACGACCGCGACCAGGTGTGCCGCCGGGTGACGATCATCCCGCTGGAGGTGATCGTGCGCAATGTCATCGCCGGTTCGATGGCCCAGCGCCTCGGTATCGAGGAGGGTACGCAGCCGTCGAACGTCATCTACGACATCTGCTACAAGAAGGACGAGCTGGGCGACCCGCTGATCAACGACCACCACGCCGTGGCATTGGGTGCCGTGACCTACGAGGAACTCGAACTGATCTACGCCATGACCTCGCGTATCAACGAGATCCTGCGCAACCTTTTCGCCAAGATGAACATCAAACTCGTGGACTTCAAGATCGAGTTCGGCCGTACGTCGGACGGGGAGATCGTGCTCGCCGACGAGGTGTCGCCCGACACCTGCCGCCTGTGGGACATGACGACCAACGAGAAACTCGACAAAGACCGTTTCCGTCGTGACCTGGGCAAGGTGCGCGAGGCTTACGAGGAGATTTTGGCACGTTTGCAGAAAATCGTCGGGTAATGGTGATGGGGCAGATTAGCGACCGCGAGTTGCATGAGGAGTGCGGGGTGTTCGGCGTCTTCGGAGTCAAGGACGCAGCGTCGCTGACCTACTATGGCCTGCATGCCTTGCAGCACCGCGGACAGGAGGGTGCCGGTATCGTGACCGTCGACCGGGACGCGACGTTCCGCCGCATCAAGGGCGGCGGCCTGGTGACCGAGGTGTTCGGCGAGGGAAACCTCTCGACGCTCAAGGGCGACATGGCCATCGGGCATGTGCGCTATACCACCGCCGGCGGTGGTGGCATCGAGAACGTGCAACCGTTCCTTTTCCGCCACAACACGGGCGATTTCGCGCTGGCGCACAACGGCAATATCGTCAATTCGGCGCTGCTGCGTATTTACCTCGAGAACAAGGGGAGCCTGTTCCAGTCGACCTCGGACAGCGAAATCCTGGCGCACCTGATCAAGAAGGAGACCAAGTATCACGACCGTCCGCGCATCTATTCGATCATCGACGCGCTGAACATGATCGAGGGGGCTTTTGCATTCCTGATCATGACCGCCAATCGCATCTATGCCTGCCGTGACAAATACGGCCTGCGGCCGCTGTCGATCGGCCGGCTGGGCGACGGTTATGTCGTGTCGAGCGAAACCTGTGCCTTCGACGTGCTGGGTGCGGAGTTCGTCCGCGACGTCGAGCCGGGCGAGATCGTCACGATCGACAGCGAGGGCATCCGGAGCCGCGATTTCTCGCAGTATAAGCGTTGCGAGATGTGCTCGATGGAGTATATCTACTTTGCACGTCCCGACAGTGACATCGAAGGGTGCAACGTCCATGCCTACCGCAAGGAGTCGGGGCGCCTGCTCTACAAGGAGGCGCCCGTCGAGGCGGACATCGTGGTCGGGGTTCCCGACTCGAGCCTCAGCGCCGCGATGGGCTATGCCGAGGCGAGCGGCCTGCCGTATGAAATGGGGCTTATCAAGAACAAGTACATCGGCCGTACGTTCATCCAGCCTTCGCAGGAGCTGCGCGAGAAAGGGGTGCGCATGAAGCTCTCGGCCGTGCGGACGATCGTCAAGGGCAAGCGCGTGGTGCTGGTCGACGATTCGATCGTGCGCGGTACGACCTCGCGCCGCATCGTCACGATGCTCAAGGAGGCGGGGGCCACCGAGGTGCACGTGCGCATTGCCAGTCCCCCGATGACGCACCCCTGCTTCTACGGGGTGGATACCTCGACCCGCGACGAGCTGATCTCGGCGCGCAAGGAGGTGGACGGTGTCCGCGAGGAGATATGCGCCGATTCGCTGGCGTTCCTGTCGCCCGGGGCGCTGCTCAGGGCGGGGAACCGCAAGGATTTGTGCATGGCCTGCTTCACGGGGCACTATCCCACGGCGTTGTACCAGTCGGTCGATGAGGTGAACAAAGACGTAAAATGTTAAGGACTACTTTAAAAGGAAGATTATAATGGCACAGAGTTATGAGAAGGCCGGTGTGAACCTCGAGGCTGGATACGAAGTGGTGCGGCGCATCAAGAAACACGTGGCATCGACCTCGCGCCTGGGCGTGATGGGCAATATCGGTGCATTCGGAGGCATGTTCGACCTCTCGGCGCTGAACGTGAAGGAGCCGGTGCTGGTGAGCGGTACCGACGGCGTGGGCACGAAGCTCAAGCTGGCGTTCGAGATGGACAAGCACGACACGATCGGCGTCGATGCCGTGGCCATGTGCGTCAACGACGTGCTGGCGCAGGGTGCCGAGCCCTTGGTGTTCCTCGACTATGTCGCCGTAGGCCATAACGAACCCCAGAAGATCGAAGCCATCGTGAGTGGCGTTGCCGACGGCTGCCGCCAGGCGGGTTGTGCGCTGGTCGGCGGCGAGACGGCCGAAATGCCGGGCATGTACTCCGAGGGCGAGTACGACATCGCCGGTTTCACGGTCGGCGTGGTCGAGAAATCGAAGCTCATCGACGGATCGAAGGTCAGGGCCGGCGATGTGCTGGTGGGCATCGCCTCGAGCGGCGTGCACTCCAACGGCTTCAGCCTCGTGCGTAAGATTCTTGCGGATAACTGCCTGGATCTGCACAAGGTCTATCCCGAGTTGTCGAACAAACTGCTGGGCGAAGTGCTGCTCACCCCGACGAAGATCTACGTGAAGCAGGTGCTCGAAGTGATCCGCAGCTGCGACGTACACGGCATCAGCCATATCACGGGCGGAGGGTTCGACGAAAATATCCCCCGCATTCTGCACGAAGGGCAGGGGCTCGAGATCGAGGAGGGCACTTGGGAGATTCTGCCCGTGTTCCGCTTCCTCGAGAAATACGGCAAGGTGGCCCACCGCGAGATGTTCAACATCTTCAACATGGGTATCGGCATGGTCATCGCCCTCGATGCGTCGCAGGCAGAGAAAGCCATCGCCATCCTTGCGGAGCAGGGCGAGAAGGCGGCCGTCATCGGACGTGTCACGGACACCGAGGGTGTCGTAATCCGCTAAGGCCGTGCGACGCCTTGCGGTCTTTGCCAGCGGCAGCGGCACGAACTTCGAGGCTATCGCCACGGCCTGCGAGCGGGGAGAGATCCCGGCCCGGGTGGTGCTGATGGTCTGCGACAAACCCGGCGCCGGGGTTGTGCAGCGGGCTGCGGGGCACGGGGTCGAGGCATTCGTATTCGCCCCGAAAGAGTATGCCTCGAAGGCCGACTACGAGCGCGAGATCGTGCGGCGGCTCGACCAAGCCGGCGTGGAGCTGGTCTGCTTGGCGGGGTACATGCGCATCGTCGGCGACGTGCTGCTGGGGGCTTACGGCGGACGGATCGTCAACATCCACCCTTCGCTGCTGCCGGCATTCCGCGGGGCGCATGCCATCGAACAGGCGCTGGAATACGGCGTCAAGGTCTTCGGTGTGACGATCCACTATGTCGATGCGACGCTCGACGGCGGGAAGATCATCTCCCAGCGGGCGTTCGGATACGACGGAGACGACATCGCCGAGCTGGAAGCCCGGATTCATGCGGTGGAATATCCGCTTTATATAGAAACGATTAATAAATTATTAAAGGAATAATAACGATATGCGTGCATTAATCAGTGTCAGCGACAAAACGGGTGTTGTTGATTTCGCCAAGGGCCTGCGTGCCCTGGGCTGGGAGGTGATCGCCACGGGCGGCACGATGAAACTGCTCTCCGACAGCGGGGTCGAGGTTATCAACATCAGCGACGTGACGGGCTTTCCCGAGATCTGCGACGGCCGCGTCAAGACCCTGCACCCCAACGTGCACGGCGGCCTGCTGGCGCGACGCGACGATCCCGAACACCTGAAAGCCCTGAAAGATAACAATATCGAATTTATCGACATGGTCTGTGTGAACCTCTACCCGTTCCGCCAGACCATTGCCAAACCCGATGTGAAGATGGAGGACGCCATCGAGAACATCGACATCGGCGGCCCTTCGATGCTGCGTTCTGCGGCCAAGAACTGGGCCGACGTCACGGTGGTCTGCGACCCTGCGGACTATGAGCAGGTGCTCGGTGAAATCCGTGCCGGCGGCAATACGGAAAAGGCTACGCGCCTGAAACTTTCGGCCAAAGCATACACCCATACGGCTGAGTACGATGCGATGATCGCGGCCTATATGCGTGCACAGGCCGGGCTTAACGAGAAGCTGTTCCTTGAATTCGACCTCGTGCAGTCGCTGCGCTACGGGGAGAACCCCCACCAGTCGGCCAAGTTCTACCGTGAGGAGAAAGAGGTGCCTTATTCGCTGGCTTTTGCCCGTCAGCTCAACGGCAAGGAGTTGTCGTACAACAATATCCAGGATGCCAATGCCGCGCTGTGTATCGTCCGCGAGTTCGATGAGCCGTTCTGCGTGGGGCTCAAACATATGAATCCCTGCGGTGCTGCCGTCGGCAAGGATGTCGTGGATGCCTGGACGAAGGCTTATGAGGCCGACAAGGTGTCGATCTTCGGGGGGATCGTCGCCACGAACCGCACCGTAACGCGCGAGGCGGCCGAGTTGATGAAACCGATCTTCCTCGAGATCATCATGGCGCCGAAATTCGACGAAGGGGCGCTCGAAGTGCTCTGCACGAAGAAAAACCTGCGGCTGCTGGAGGTCGATATGCAGCAGGGCGACGCCGATTCCAAGCAATATGTCAGCGTCAACGGCGGCCTGCTGGTGCAGGATCTCGACGTGGCGACGAAAACCGTCACGGCCGATATGTGCGTGACGAAGGCAAAACCCGCCGCGGCACAGATGGCCGACCTGAATTTCGGCTGGCATATCGTCAAGCACGTCAAGTCGAACGCCATCGTCGCCGTCAGGGACGGCCGTACGTTGGGCGTGGGCGCCGGGCAGATGAACCGCATCGGCTCGGCCGAGATCGCCCTCCGGCAGGCGCATGCCGCCGGCGTCACCGAAGGGCTGGTGCTGGCTTCGGACGGCTTCTTCCCCTTCGACGACTGCGTGACGCTGGCTGCCGAATACGGCGTGACGGCCATCGTGCAGCCGGGCGGTTCGGTACGTGACGAGGACTCGATCCGGAAGGCCGACGAGAAGGGCATCGCCATGGTATTCACGGGCGAGCGCCATTTCAAACATTGATTTTCGATTATCGCGGCACCTTTCGCCTCACCGTGCCCGCTTCGGGCGGGAAACAGGATGCTGTGCCCCGCCCGAAGCGGACTTCGCCAAGGTGAAATCCGCTTCCGTGGCGATCGGAAATCGGACGGTATAAATAAAAACTTTTGCCGCTGCGACAAGCCTCTCCCGAGGGAGGGGCTTGGGGAGAGTGCCGGACTTGTGAGCGGCGGTAGGCCGTGCATACATCGTCCGGCGGCATAACGGCGGTGAAAACTATTAATTCGTATTCGTATGAAAGTTTTGGTTATTGGCGGCGGTGGCCGTGAACATGCAATTGTGGATGCGCTGTCGCGCTCGCCCCAGGTGGAGAAGATATTTTGCGCCCCCGGCAATGCGGGTATTACGGCGCAGGCCGAGTGCGTGGCTATCCGCGAGACGGAGGTGGAGCGGCTGCGCGATTTTGCGGCGCAGAACGGCATCGGTCTTACGGTCGTCGGCCCCGAGGTGGCGTTGGCGGCGGGTGTGGTCGATGTGTTCAAGGCCGCCGGGCTGCGGG
>OGHW01001004.1_pt1 | contig 26034 bp, 16 predicted proteins | sample 1571641 | NCBI WGS metagenome assembly OGHW01 (sample SAMEA2582066, study PRJEB24529) | metagenome | biome: Human gut stool | place: China | collected 2011 | reverse complement strand
TGCCTGTAGCTTATATTTGTCGTCCGTTCGTCACCAACTAATATTCAATTAAACACCAATATTTCTATGCTGCATATTCAGAATCACCAAAGAAATCGTTATACCATACAAGGAACATATATACTGTCCATATCTTTCTTGAATTATCGGCTTTTCCCTCTTTGTGATCATCAAGGTACTTAACAAGCTCCTTAGTGTTAAAGTATTTTTCTGCAGCTTCGCTTGTGAAGGCTTTCTTTATCATATTGTAATACTTGTCATCCTTGAGCCAGATTCTTATAGGTACAGGGAATCCAAGCTTCTTCTTTTCAGCTACCATATCTGGAAGATACTTATGAGCAGCCATACGCATAGCATATTTTGTGTTGGACTTGTTTACTTTATACTTAGTAGGTATAGTCCTTGCTACGTCGAATACCTCTCTGTCAAGGAAAGGAACACGTACTTCAAGGCTGTGTGCCATGCTCATCTTGTCGGCCTTAAGCAGAATATCACCAATAAGCCAGAAGTTGATATCAATGTACTGCATTTTCGTAACATCATCCTTATCCTTAACTTTATCATAGAAAGGCTTTGTAAGCTCTTTATGATCGTACTTTCCAGTAGGATTCTTTAATATCTTTGCGCGTTCTTTTTCATTAAACATAAATGCGTTACCGATGAAACGCTCCTCAATATCCTTGCTGCCTCTTATAAGGAAATTCTTACCTTTAAATTTAAATGGAATAGCCTGTGCTACATTAGCAAGTCCCTTACGAAGACCCTTTGGAAGCTTTCTGTAACCTGCAGTATCAAGAGGTTCCTTGTAAATGTTGTATCCACCGAAGAATTCATCAGCACCTTCGCCAGACATAGAAACCTTGACGTGCTTTGCAGCAGTCTGGCTTACAAAGTAAAGTGCGATGGCAGCAGGGTCTGCTAAAGGTTCATCCATGTGATACTGGATTTTAGGGATAGCAGCCCAGTATTCTTCACTTGATACAAGCTTTGAATAGTTGTCTATCTGAATCTTTTCAGATAAAGCCTTTGCATAATCTATTTCGTTATATTTTTCGTAGTCGAAACCAACTGTAAATGTTTTATCACCATTGAAGGTGGCAGCGACATAGCTTGAGTCAACACCGCTGGAAAGAAATGAGCCAACCTCAACATCACTAATCTTGTGATGTTCTACTGAATCATGCATGGCATCATCAATCTCCTGTACAAAATCATCCAGGGACTTGTTTTCATCAGCCTCAAAAGTAGGTTCCCAGTATCTTTTTATATTAATCTGTCCGTTATGGAAAGTGAAGCAGTGTCCAGGCATAAGCTTGTATACACCCTTAAAGAATGTCTCAGGGAGTACTGAGTACTGGAAAGTAAGATAATTCTCAAGAGCCACATCGTTAACTTCCTTCTTATAAGCAGGATGTGCCAGTATGCTCTTAATCTCTGAACCATATATTATATTTCCATCAACTATTGTGTAGTAAAAAGGCTTAATACCAAAGAAATCTCTTGCACCAAAAAGAGTTTCTTTTTCGCTGTCCCAGATAACGAAAGCGAACATACCGCGAAGTTTATTAAGCATATCTTCACCATATTCTTCATAAGCATGAATAAGAACCTCTGTATCGGAGTTGTTTGCAAAAGTGTGTCCCTTTTCAATAAGCTCTTTTCTTAAATCCTGGTAATTATATATTTCACCATTAAAAGTGATGACAATTTTTTTATTTTCGTTAAACATAGGCTGGCTTCCGTTATCAAGGTCGATGATTGAAAGTCTTCTAAAGCCCATATATGCCTTGTTATCTATATACTGACCGGCACTGTCGGGACCTCTGTGGATAATTTTATTCATCATATCAGTAAGAACATCTTTACCATTCTCAAGGTATCCTGTAAATCCAGCAAAACCGCACATATTACAAAACCGTCCTTTCCTAAACTAAATGTTGTTTGTGAGATAAAGATATGGGGGTCAAAAGAAAATTCTGACACATATATCTTATAAATCAATTATGTAATTATAACAAACCAGAGTATTTAATACAAGAAAATGTAATAATTATTACGCGTTATTATGCGTTCTATAAATAATAAAAAAATAATACTGACGATATTGACAATTAAGTATATATATGATATATTTAGTTTAAATAATAAAGTTATGGCGCGGTAACAAAAAGACAGGAGATGATTGATTGGAAGAATATATATGACATTCCTGATATAAACACAAGATGATAAAATCAGGATAATAACTCTATAGATATTATTGACAGCATAAAGAATATTTAATCTGGTAATCTTAATAAAAACTATTCATCTGATGTGAATATATAACGTAATGTCACATTGATTCATATTAATTTCCACAAGACACTTAATATTATATTAACAATATCAATCCGCTTATATAAGACATGTTGTGCATGTCATGCTTAGATATAACAGGATTGTGTACATATTATTTTATAAAAAGTATAAGACAAAGTGGACGAACGATGATATTTGACAGTACCCATAAGCATATTATTCTAAAAAAATATAAGACAAATATAAGATAAATATAAGACAAATATAAAACAAATATAAGATAAATATAAAGAAGGAAAAAGTGAGAATGAAGCGAAATATTTTATTGAAAATAATATTAATAACAGTGACGATTGGAGCTTTATTAGCAGCTGCAGCCGTTGTTAAGAAGAATGCGGATGCTAAAAACAAAGTGCCAGAAAAAAATAGTGCTGCAGTTGAAACGATACAGACAAAAAAAGCAACAGTATCAGAATCGGATTTTGTAGAACTAAAAGAATATAAGGAACAAAAAGAAATAGAATCAGATTTTGCAGAACAAAAAGAAACTGAAAAAGAAATAGAATCAGACCTTGCAGAGCCAGAAGAATCAAATGAACAGGCAGATTCAGGAATAGATATAGATATAAAAGAACAAGAAGAATATGGGAAGCCAGATTCAGAAGGAAAGTCAGAGCCTGAAGATAAACCAGATTCCGAAGAGAAGCCAGAGCCCGAAGAGAAACCAGAGCCTGAAGAGAAATCAGAGCCAGAAGGAAAGTCAGAGTCCGAAGGGAAGTCGGATACAGAAGAAAAGCAGGAACCAGCCATAACAGATAGTCCTTATGGACATGAAATCTATATAGCTAATGGCGTACTGCAATATGGTGAAAACGCAAGTGAAGCACAGATGGGAAAGGATGTTAATACAGGAAGTACAGTGGAATGTCCATATCCTATAGAGGTTATGACAACAAGGGTTATGTATGATGAGCATTGTGGTTATCATACATATAAAGGATATTATACAGTTTCAGATAAAACCGAAATTCTTGATTGCCTGGTTGATGCAATGGGGAGTCCGTTGTTTAACGCGGATACAGCTATGTTTCAGGGTGTTATGGGTATATATAGATGTGGTTCCGTTGTGTTTACGTGTCTTGGAATAGTGGAATAAAGGGGGCATATATATGGCAGCATGTCCTATGAAGGACAAAAAAAGAGTGACTTTATTATATATATTATCGGTATTGGTGTTATTATTATCATTTGTAGGTCTGGCATATGCGTATCAAGCGGGCAGTTATACAGATGATGATTTTAAAAGACAGATAACCGTTGATTTTGCCGGTGGCACAGCTGATTTACAATGGGTATATATGAATGATAAGAATAAACAGATATATTTTGATGATATACCTTTTTATAGTGATAATGAGGCACCGCATGAAGGAACATTTACAGAACATGTGAACTGTCGTGGATATACGCCGTATCTTCGTGTATACAATATTTCGAAAGAAGGCTGTATATTCAATGTGGATTTCACTGGCTATAAAAACTATAACAATTGGGACAATCCAGACAACAATGTTAAGGAAATGCTTGGCGGTTACCTGTTTGAAGCTGGCTGTAATATCAATTATGATGGAGATAAATATTCCGGTGAAAGAAAACCATTAACTATCACATTAGGATGGGCATGCAACTTTAACATCGAATGGGATTCTGGAGTCAGTGATGTTATAGGACACAGCACGAGTGGTCTTGATATGCGGTATTCAGATGGACAGACTATTACATATAAAGAAGGTACATTGGTTCCTACATGGATATATCTTAAAGATGGATATGAACTTGATTATATACAGGAAGGTGACAAAAAATGGTATGATTCCACATGGAATGAAGCATGTAAAAGATGGGATAACTACTGGACTATGAATAGGAGCCGGAGCATTTATATTCATACTAAGAAGAAAGAGGTTATAAAATCATATAAGCAGACTGTATACATAAGATATCAGAATCAGAATGGTACGTGGGAAAGATGGGATGACACGTCAGCAATAACTGAAAATGTATTATGTGGTTCAACGTATACATTTGATACTAAGAATATAACTGAAAATTCAAAATGGAATTCAAACCTATACAGGATGCCAGAGCAGTTCGATGATGGAACATCCTTTGCCTATAAAGTAAATGGTGCAAAAACTAGTTATATAAGTGTAGCCAGATTAAAAATACAGAATGACCAGGAGATATATGTGAGGTATCAGAATGAGGATGGTTCATGGGGTGAATATTCAAGCACATACTGGCATACACCAACAAAGAAAGCACCTGATGGCTATTGGGAGAACTTTCTGTGGCATGTAGATAGTGGTACATCGTTTGGTTTTGGAGTTGAAGATATTAAACAGGATTCAAGGTGGGATGCCACGTTATATGAGTTTCCAGATACATATGCAGATGGTTCGTCGTTACGATATACAGTGACAAAGGCTTGTAAAAAATATGTTGATATATCAAGAAAATTCATACTGACATTATCACAGGAGGATGCAACAACAAGGGGAACACAATCAGTTATGGTATCTTACAGGAAAGGACTGCCTGATATAACGGTTCCTGAACAGAAATATAAAGCTTCTTTTTATGATGATGATAACTATAATGACAGACTGTTATTATCTGATATAGTCCAGATTAATAAGTTTAAAGGATATATGTTGAAAGAAAAAAGAAATGAAGTCAGTCTGGGAAGTATATTAAATGAAAGTTATAATTATTCAGATGCTAATGCTGATAATTCTATTATTTCAACAGTAACATTAACAAGACCATATACTGGCTATTTGTATTTTTACTATGATGGTTATAACAGTACAGATGAAGAGGTTTCTGTTAATGTTGAGTGGAGTACTCTTGATGGTGACAGTGATAACGAGGAAATATGGTTTTTACCACATTCAAATGATAATAACTATGTAGATGTCTATGTTAATAAGGTTAACAGTATAAGAATCAGGTACTTCGGATCAGAGTATGGGCCAGATAGTTTTGGCAGCTGGAAAATCAGTCTTAATATTGAAGAAATGGCTGATGTGAATGATTACTGGTATAACAGTGAAGGTAAAGCCGATATTTACAGTTATCCATATGCATGTAACGAAACTGTTTATGCGAAGTGGGAAGAAAGTAAAATCACACTGCCAGATAAAGATGAGGTAACGAAGCCTGGTTTTGAGTTAACTGGCTGGTCAGATGGAATAAACACTTATGATCCAGGTGATAAAATATCAATAAAAAAAGATACAAGGTTTTATGCAATATGGGAAGAGGTAATACCTGAAAGCAACTCTGAGAGTAATATAACAAAGGCAGCATCAACAATGTACTTTGATACACTTATACGGCGTACATCAGGAGATGAAGCATGGTATGACACAGTTGGAAGCTATAGTATAAAAAGTCTTAAGGATTATAGCAATGATAGTTGTGTACAGATATGGAAGATAGATATTGCTGGTAATATAACAAGAATGAAATGAGGCATTTACAAAATCATGAAAATATTTTATAATTAAAGGCAGATTTTTTATATATTTTGGACATAATTGCCATTATGGAAAGGATTGCGGTATGGAAAAGATAAAAATGACAACACCTCTCGTAGAGATGGATGGAGATGAGATGACAAGAGTGTTATGGGGACTTATTAAGGATGAACTTTTACTTCCTTATGTAGATCTTAACACAGAATATTATGATCTTGGACTTGTTCATCGTAATGATACTAACGACCAGGTTACTATAGATTCAGCAGAGGCTACTAAAAAGTATGGTGTTGCAGTAAAGTGTGCTACAATCACTCCTAATGCAGCAAGAGTAAAAGAATATAACCTTAAGGAGATGTATAAGAGCCCTAATGGAACAATAAGAGCTATTCTTGATGGTACGGTATTCAGGGCACCTATCATTGTTAATGGTATTGAACCTTATGTTAAGACATGGAAGAAACCTATAACTATAGCAAGACATGCATATGGTGATGTATATAAGGCTTCAGAGATGAAGATTCCAGCAGCAGGAAAGGCTGAGCTTGTATACACAGACGAACAGGGTAACGAAACAAGAGAGCTTATACATAACTTCAAGGGTGCTGGTATCATACAGGGTATGCACAATCTTAATGATTCTATAGAGAACTTTGCAAGAAGCTGTTTTAACTTTGCTCTTGAAACTAAGCAGGATCTTTGGTTTGCAACTAAGGATACAATATCTAAGAAGTATGATCATACATTCAAGGATATATTCCAGGAAATATATGATAATGATTATGCTGATAAGTTTAAGGAAGCAGGCATTGAATATTTCTATACATTAATAGATGATGCAGTAGCAAGAGTTATTCGTTCAGAGGGAGGATATATCTGGGCTTGTAAGAATTATGACGGCGATGTTATGTCAGATATGGTTGCTACAGCATTTGGTTCATTATCCATGATGACATCAGTTCTTGTATCACCTAAGGGCTTCTATGAATATGAAGCTGCACATGGTACAGTACAGAGACATTATTATAAGCATCTTAAGGGAGAGGAAACATCTACTAACCCTATAGCTACTATATTTGCATGGACAGGAGCTTTAAGAAAGAGAGGAGAACTTGATTCTATTCCTGAACTTGTAAGATTTGCAGATACACTTGAAAAGGCTTGTATCAAGACAGTAGAAGATGGTAAGATGACAAAGGATCTTGCACTTATAACAACATTAGAGAATCCTGTAACACTTAATACACAGGATTTTATCAAAGCAGTAAGGGCAACGCTTGATGAACTTATGAATTAATGTATAATTAACTGCTCCATTGATATTATAATATCAATGGAGCAGATTATGTTGTAAGAGATATGAAACAGAACGTAACTTAAGGAGTGTTATGCGTAATATATTATTGGATTTCAGTTTCAGGGGAATGAATATTAACCAGCTTGCAGTCTGGTTTTTTATATATAGCTTTTTTGGATGGGCAATGGAGTGCATAGTTATAAGAAAGCAGCTTGGCTACTGGGAAAACAGAGGGTTTGCAAAGCTGCCATTTTGTGTAATATACGGTTTTGGAACATATATAGCTTTTAATATATTTGCACCTATACAAAACAACTATATTGCATTATATATATTTGGTGCTGTATGTGCAACAATATTTGAGTATATGACGGCGAAGCTTATGTTAAAGCTGTTCGGCGAAGTATGGTGGAACTATGATCACCTTAGATTTAATTATAAGGGTATAATATGCCTTCAGAGCACAATTGGCTGGGGATTTTTGGCAGTGCTTATATTCGGAGTGTTTAACAGGCTTGTAGAACAGGCAGTATTTTCTATGCGTATGTCAGCGGTTACAGTGATTTCAGTTGTTCTTGTTGTGTCATATGTATGTGATTTTTCATATCATTTTACAAAGCGTTTATTAAACAAAAGAATGGGAGATGCAGTTAAACATGCATCAGGCTGCAGTAATCTTCTTAACAGATTCCATAGGTGATTTCGGGGTGAGATATGTTAGAAAGTCTTAGAAATAACATGAAAATGCTAAAAAGCAGTAAAAGACATGTATTGTTGTTTGAACTTGCATATAAGCTCCTTGCATTAGCAGTGTTTTATCCTGTTATTACGGGCGTTATCCGTTTGTGCATGAGAATAACAGGGATTAATTATCTTACAAATGAATATATAGCGAAAGCGTTTATGAATCCTGTAATAATCATATTCTGCCTCTTAGGGGTTATAGGATTCATAGTTTACTGCTTATATGAAATGGCATATCTTGCAGTATGTTTTGAAACCAAGAGAAAAGGTATACAGGCATCTATTATTGATAACATATATAATGCCTTTTTGCGGCTTAAAAAGCTGTTGAGGATTCAGAGCATACCGCTTTTTTTATATTTTCTGATATCTATAATAGTTATTAATGTGACAGTTACTGGCAATATTATATTTAGCGAAAGTGTAAAAAATATTATAAAAAGTGAGGTAAAACGAAACAGAACTGTTATATTTATTGTGACAGCAATTATCATAATATGCCTGTTTTACTTTGTTATACGGGATATTTTTTCATTTAACATATACATGATGGAGGGAAAAAACTTCAGACAGTCATGTGCTAAAAGCAGAAGCATTGTTAAAAATAATGTACTGAAGATAGTGGGTGTAGTTGTACTATATAATCTTGCACTTTTAGCGGCTATTTATACATTTTATATAATTATATCTGTTGTACTGATTGCCGGAGTTAAACTGCTTGATCTTGCTTATATGGGTAGTGCGGTGTATCTTTCTGTGCTTAGTACATTAAGGACGATAGTAAGATTATTTCTTGTATTTTTATCTATACCTTGTTCATTCTCTATGATATCATATATGTATTACAAGTATGAGAATCTTTCGGATATTAATTTTGAGTTTGTTGATATAGATGAAGGAAGCGCAAGGATAAACAGGATTATATATTCATTTGTTCTTGTGATGTCGATAGTTCTGGATGTGTTATATGTGGTGTTAACATTTAACAGCAACCCTTTTGAGAGAGTTGCTATATTCCATGATACTAAGATAACAGCACACAGGGGTGCATCAAGGGAAGCACCGGAGAATACACTGGCAGCTTTCCAGCGTGCCATAGATGATATGGCTGATTATATTGAACTTGATGTGCAGATGACAAGCGATGGTTATATAGTAGTTATGCACGATGCATCAGCATATAGGACAACAGGTGTAGCCAAGAATATAACAGATATGACATATGAGGAAGTAAAGAAGCTTGATGCCGGGTACTGGTTTTCAGAAAAATATAGGGGTGAAAGGGTTCCATCTTTTGAAGAGGTGTTAAAGCTTGTTAAAAGCAGTCCTGTCAGTATAAAGCTTAATGTTGAGATAAAGTCATCAGCGGATAGCAGCATAGCAGCTGGAAAGGTTATAGAGCTTATAAAGAAATATTCCATGGAACAGAATTGTGTTATAACTTCATTTGATTATGATGCGCTTCTTGCAGTTAAGAGCATGGATGAGGATATACAGACTGGATATATACTGTCTGTTGCATATGGAAGATTTTATGAGAATACCAACGTAGACTTCTTTAGTGTTAACGCTTCATTCCTTACAAAGAGAACAGTGGATGCCATACATAATACTGGTAAACAGGTATATGCATGGACAGCTAATAACGATACATCTATAAAGAATCTTGCTAATAAAGGTATTGATAATATAATAACAGATGAACCTGTTATGGCAAGGGAGGTTGTGTATTCAAGGAATACAAGTGAAACTATTACAAATATGATTAAATATGTATTTAATAAATAACAGTCGCATTTTGCTTCGCAAAACAAGGAGGTATGTATGCTTAGGGGAATAGGTACATCTAAGGGAATAGGTATAGGAAAGGCACTGGTGTTAAAAAATACAGGGTGCGAGGTAAAAAAGTATAAAATAGATGATGTAGATGCAGAACTTCAAAGATACAAGGATGGAGTGGACACATTCATAAAGGAGACAGACGAATTCATAGAGAAGCTGACAGCTAAGTTAAACGGCGATGATAAGAATGCACTTGTTCTTAAGAACCAGGAATATTTAGCTGGTGATATACAGCTTACGTCAGAGGTTTGTAATATTATAAAGAAGAATAATATTAATGCAGAGGCAGCCCTTTATGAGGCCTGCGAATCTTTGAAGCAGCTGTTTCTAAGTATGGATAACGAGGCTATAGCCCAGCGTGTAACAGATATTGAAGATATGAGGGAGAGATTGACAGCAATACTTCTTGGTGTTAAGAGTATTGATCTTACGCAGCTTCCTGATAACACGATTATTATAGCTGATGAGATACATCCATCTATGACAGCGAATATGGATACTGTGCATATAGCAGGCATTATATCTGAAAAAGGTGGAGACACCTCACATGCATCGATACTTGCAAGAGCTTTGGAGATACCAGCAGTTCTTAGTGTAAAGGGTATATGCAGTGAGGTTAAGGATGGAGAAGACATAATAGTTGATGGTGCATATGGTGAAGTGTTTGTATCTCCAAGTGACATAACTAAAAAGATATACGCCAAAAAGAAAAAACAGTACGATGAGAGTGTTATAGAACTTAAGAAATATATCAATAAACAAACAGTTACTAAAGATGGCAGACGTGTGATGCTGGCTGCTAATATTGGCAATGCACTTGATGCCGCAAAGGCAGTCAGGGATGGTGCAGAAGGTGTGGGACTGTTCAGGACTGAATTCCTTTTTATGAATGGAAGCAAGCTTCCAACAGAAGAAGAACAGTTTACAGAATATAAGAAAGCAGCAGTTCTTCTTGATGGAAGGGAACTTACTATAAGAACACTTGATATCGGCGGAGATAAAGATATTCCATATATGGGATTGTCTAAAGAAACTAACCCATTCTTAGGATACAGGGCGATAAGATTCTGCCTTGACAGGATAGATGTTTTTACGACACAGTTAAGGGCTATATTAAGGGCTAGTGCTTACGGTAATATCAGAATTATGATACCTATGATAACATCGGTTTCAGAGGTCAACGAGGTTAAAAAGATTATAGCAGGAATATGCAGGGATCTTGATAAGAAGGATATTAAGTATGATACTGATATTAAAGTTGGTATTATGGTAGAAACACCAGCAGCGGCTATTATGGCAGATGTTCTTGCAAGGCAGGTCGATTTCTTCTCTATAGGAACTAATGATCTTACGCAGTATACGCTTGCTGTTGACAGAGGTAACGAAAATGTTTCATATCTGTATTCGGCACTTAATCCGGCAGTTCTAAGAAGCATTAAAAGAATAATAGAATGTGCGCATAACGCAGGTATTGATGTAGGTATGTGTGGTGAGGCGGCAGCAGATGAACGCATGATACCACTGCTTTTATCTTTTGGTCTTGATGAGTTTTCAGTCGGTGTAAGCCGTGTGCTCGAGGTAAGAAAAGAGATTGCATCATGGAGTATGAAAGAAGCTGGTGATATAGCAGGGAATATACTAGGATATTCAGAGGAAAAGGAAGTATCGAATTATCTGAGTGATTATATATCATCAAGAGCTGAAACGTCTAAGCAGACAGCTAAAGATAGTAATGACAGTGCATTATAAAATATGTTGTATGTGATAATACAAAGAATAGATGACATAACGGATAAATAATGCTATGAATAAATGTCATAATGAATAAGTAATGTGATAATAAAAATGATAGAAATGAGGAACATATGGCGATATATGTAACAGATGAAGAGCAGGAAAAAGTTATACTTGTAGGTGTGGAGCTTGACTCGGCAGATGATTGTGAGAAATCACTTGAGGAGCTATCTGAGCTTGCAAAGACAGCAGGGGCAGTTACAGTTGGAAAGATGATACAGCCAAGAGACAGCTTCCATCCTGCAACTTATATAGGAAAAGGAAAGCTTGAAGAGTTAAGAGCTATGATACAGGAGCTTGGAGCAACAGGTATTATATGTGATGATGAGCTGTCTCCTGCACAGTTAAGGAATCTTGAAGATGTTCTTGATACAAAGATTATGGACAGAACTATGGTTATATTAGATATATTTGCAGCAAGAGCGTCATCAAGTGAAGGTAAGATACAGGTTGAGATGGCACAGCTTAAGTACAGGTCAACAAGACTTGCAGGTCTTGGAATAACACTGTCAAGACTTGGTGGTGGTATAGGAACAAGAGGTCCTGGTGAGAAGAAGATAGAAACGGACCGAAGAATAATACGTGACAGAATATCCCACTTATCAGCAGAATTAAAAGAAATAAAAAGCCATCGTGATATACAAAGACAGAATAGAGAGAACAGTTCAACACCTGTGGCTGCCATAGTAGGGTATACTAATGCAGGAAAGTCAACACTTCTTAACAGGCTTACAGATGCTGGTGTGTTATCAGAAGACAAGCTGTTTGCAACACTTGATCCTACGACAAGGGCACTTAAACTTGCGAATGGCGAAAAAGTGCTTTTAACAGATACAGTCGGATTCATAAGAAAGCTTCCGCATAATCTTATTGAGGCCTTCAGGAGTACACTTGAAGAAGCTAAATATGCAGATATGATAGTACACGTTGTTGACTGTTCTAATGATGATTATGAGAGACACATGGCAACGGTATACGATACCCTTAAACAGCTGGATGTAGGTGATAAGCCGGTTATCACACTCTTTAACAAATGTGATGAATTCGATGAGATACCTATACTTAAAGATAGTAAAGCTGATTATGTAGAGAATATATCAGCGAAAACTGGTATGGGACTGGATAATTTCCTGATGGATATACAGGATATTATTCTTAAGAGCAGAATCCAGATAGAAAGGGTATTTCCATATAATGAGGCAGGAAAGCTTCAGCTTATAAGAGAGTATGGACAGCTTGAAAGTGAAGAATATACACAGGATGGCATAAAGGTTAAAGGATATGTGCCTGCATGGGTTGGTGGCAAACTTTAGCTGGCGTATCGCCTGGTATGCATCTGTTGTGTGTGGCTTGTGCAACCGCTGCGCAGCTGGTGTATCTGTTTTGCAAAGCTATGTATATATGTGTGTTATGAATAAGAGATGATGTCAGAAAAAAGAAAGGGGCATAAGTATATATTATGAATATAATAGCACTTGCTGATAAAAAGTGGGGGATTGGTAATAACGGACGGCTTCTTGTGGATATTCCGGAGGATAAGAAGCTTTTCCGTGGAGAAACATACGGAAAAGTTGTTGTTATGGGGAGAAAGACATATGAAAGTCTTCCTAACCAGTCTGCACTTGAAGGAAGAAAGAATATAGTTCTTACTAACAATATAAATTATAAAGCAAAAGATGTAATGGTGTGCCACAGTGTTGATGAAGTGTTAGAGGAACTAAAACAGTATGATTCAGATGATGTTTATATAATAGGTGGTGCACAGATATATGAGCAGTTTATTCCATATTGCGATACTGCACATATAACAAGAGTTGATTATACATATGAAGCAGATACATATATAGCTGACTTTGACAAGCTTGATGGGTGGAAAGTCACAGCAAGAAGTGATGAACATACATATTTTGATTTATGTTATGAGTTTGTACGATACCAGAGAGTGTGAGGGATGGCATGAATAAAAAAGGAAAGAAAATAAGGCATATAATGGCAGGAATACTTATATCTGCTATATTTGCAGGAGTTTTTGCAGGTTATGGTATTCCACATCTTTATGCATCACCAAAAGAAAAGACGATTAAGACTATGAAACAGTCAGCAGATACACTCAAAGAGGTTCTTGGAGGTTTTGTTGATAAAGTGGTGCAGCTTGATCCAATGGGTAACCATACATATACAGGTAATATAACGGTATCAGAATTCACATATGATGGCGTGGATTATAGACCAGATACAACGAATAACAGCCATAAATATAGTGTTGTTACAGATAATAACAATATAACATTTTCTATGCCACAGGTAGAAGATGGTACACTTGTTGTCGATAAAAACGATATATTACCATATGGTCTTGCAAAGATAGATTCTGGACAGACAGAAGCTATGTTAAGGGCAGTGCTTTCACATATTATGAATGGGTATGAAGTGGCTGTAAAAGATAATTTTGATAATATTGGTAATGATAATAAGTCTGACAAGAATGATGGTTCTATGACTGCAATTGGCACAATATCCGATGAAAGATGTACTATAACTATAAGTGATAAGTCACTTATAGCAGGTTTTAATACATTTGTAGAAGAAATGTATAAGGATTCAGCCATTCTTCCATATATATCTCTTCTGAATGTTCATGGAATAACTATTGATAAGATAAAGTCAAAGTTTAATATGTATGCAGAGGGTGTATACACAACTATTACTATGGATATGGACGATGATGGCAGACTGACCGGAGCAGAGTTTGCGTTTAAGTCAGATTCAGATACCAGGCTTGCCAATATATCAGTAAGATTTACTGGTGAAAAAAACTTGTATGACAGTATATATATGACAGTTTCGACAGCAGTGATAAATAACAATTATATAAATGCATCAATCCAGCTGGATATGCAGGATATGGATAATATTAAGTATGATGTTGAAACAGATGTAAAATACCATAGACATAATATGCGTTTAAAGGCAGCCGGGGATATAAAGGCAGAGTGAAAAGATAAAATATATGCTAATATCGGGGAGCGAGTCAAAAGGTCTTTCACCCACCTATGAGCAAGTTCATGTGGGTTTAGACCTTTTGACCCTGATTTCATGGTATATATTCATGCTATTATAAGCTTTTAGTCAGTTTAAATCAGAGCCTGCTTTTAGTCTTTCGTTGTTAAGTTGTTATATAAGTATTGTAATGGAATCTTCTTAGTCTTTGTTCCATCTTAATAGCATTGGCCAAATGTGCATATGCTCCAACCTGTACTTTATAATAGCCATCTTCATATATTATAAATGCAGGAAATCCGTCAATGAGCAGTGAGTTTAACATACGGTCTGCATTTTCTTTGTTCCTGTATGCACCAGTCTGTACTCTGTAAAGAGGTTGTGGTGAGTAAGAGTTATCTGTGTTATCATCATAGTTACAACCGCAGTCAGCTCCGTTGCTTATATAACTGGTAACGGCCATGCTGTCTGTTGTATTAGCAGGACTTAAACTGTTTTTATTACTATTATTGCTGTTATTATAATCGTTTCTATTATTATTATTATTATTGATATTATCATTGCGGTTATTATTGCTTATATTATCATTGCGGCTATTATTGCTTGTATTATCATTTTTATTATTGTTGTTATTGCTATGATTATTATTGTTATTACGGGCACTGGCCGGAATACTTTCAAGTATTCCATCAGCTATAGCATTTGCAACCTTATCGAATTCCTGGTCAAATATATAATTATCTTTTTCGTTATTTATAAAGCCTGCTTCAACAAGGACAGCTGGCATCTTAGTTCTCTTAAGTACCACAAGATTTTTCCGGGTATCAACTCCCAGATTCTTAAATCCAACATTCTCAAGCTGGTTGTTTATGTTTCTTGCAACCTCTGATTTAAATCCTGAATCATTGTATACAAGAGTTTCAACACCAGAATACTGGTTGGGCTTTTCAGAAGAGTTTCGATGTATTGACACGAAAAGATCAGCGCCTGAGTTGTTAGCATCAGTTGCCTTTTTAAAAGGTGTCTCATATTCGTCGTTAGTTCTTGTATAGAAAACATCAACTCCATTTTTTTTAAGAATATCGCCGACGGCAAGAGCCAGGTCGAGGGTATCATCTTTTTCCTGTCTGTCATTATAAACAGCACCAGGATCGCTGCCACCATGACCTGCATCAAGAGCTACTTTATATTTTGACATATCCGCTCCTAAGGGAATTATCATTTTATTTTATTCATAAAAATATATAAAGATACATATAATAATGAAAAAATATTGATTTTTGTATATAGGTGTATACAGAATGGGGGTATAATGGTGTATGTTCATACTATGGAAACACCACAGGATATGATAGATAAAGGGAAGATGCACATAAATGTATATGATAAACAGCAGGGAGCACCGCTTGCAAATGCAAGAATCACTCTGTCATACACAGGTAATCCGGATTCGATAATAAATGAACTTGTAACGGATTCAGAGGGGGCGGTTAATCTTGATGAACTTTTAGCACCACCGATAGAGTACAGCATGGAGCCAGGGGAAAAACAGCCATTTGCAGAATATACGATTGATGTCAGTGCCAACGGATATGAGGAGACTAACATATCCGGAATAGATGTCTTTTCAGGGGAAACGAGTATACAGGATGTATATCTTAATGAAAATGAGTATGCAGTTGCGGAAGATAATATAGTTATTCCGGTTAATACCCTGTATGGAAACTATCCAGCCAAGATACCAGAGAGTGAGATAAAGCCACTTAACCAGTCTGGTGAGATAGTACTAAGCCGTGTTGTTATTCCTGAAACTATAGTTGTGCATGATGGTGTTCCTACTGATTCAACGGCGCTTGATTATTATGTCAGGTATAAGGATTATATTAAAAATGTTGCAAGCAGCGAGATATATTCAACATGGCCAAGGCAGACGTTAGAGGCTAATATACTTGCAATCATGTCATTTACATTGAACAGGGTGTATACAGAATGGTATAGAAACCAGAGTTATAATTTTACTATAACATCTTCAACAGCATTTGATCATAAATGGGTGAATGGCAGAAATATATTTGAGAGTATATCAAATGTAGTAGATGAAATATTTGATAATTATCTTTCACGTCCGAATGTTAAGCAGCCAATACTTACACAGTACTGTGATGGAAAAAAATCAAGCTGTCCGAACTGGATGACACAGTGGGGAAGTAAGTATCTTGGTGACCAGGGATATTCATCAATCGATATATTAAGATATTATTATGGCGATGATATGTATATAAATACAGCAGAGCAGATACAGGGTATTCCTTCATCATGGCCTGGTGCCAATCTTGATATAGGGTCATCGGGTCAGAAAGTAAGACAGCTTCAGGAGCAGCTGAATCTCATAGGAGATTATTACAAGGCTATACCACCATTGTCAGTTGATGGAATATATGGAGAGCAGACAGCAGAAGCGGTAAGACAGTTTCAGAGGATTAACAATATGCCACAGACAGGAGTCGTTGATTTTCCGACATGGTACCGTATATCAGACAGATATGTGAGACTGTCAGGCATAGCTGAGCTTATGTAAGCGGGCATGATATAGTCTGGATTATGGAAATGTTGTCTTTAAACAGTATTGAAATAGTATTATAGTACTGATATTATGATGATATAAAGAAATGTGTACAAATGAAAGAGGCAAAAGATATATGAGGTATAAGATAAGTGATCTTGCAAAACTTCTTGGTGTATCTACAAATACGGTGAGAAGATATGAGGATATGGGTTATATATCTGCTGTGAGGGATGAGAACAGCGGATACAGGTATTATGATGATGACGGAGTTTTTGGTGTGCTCAATGCTAAAATGCATATAAAGTATGGTTTTACGCATGAGCAGATAAGTAAGATGCAGAATTATACGCTTGGTGAAACTATAGAGGCGTGTCAGGAACACATGCAGCAGATGGATAGGCAGATAGCCTATATGACGTATTTAAGACACAGGCTTAAGGATGACTGTGTGCTTATGAATAAGGCGGCAGCTAATACAGATATATATGAAAAACAAAGTCTTCCTATGTATTATGTTTTATATAAGAATGGCGGAAAGCTGCTTCAGGAGCCAGAAAGACTGGAGCAGCTAAGCGAGTTTTTATACAATTCACCAGAAATACAGCATATATACATAATTCCTGAGAGTGAGATGAAAGCAGGACGTTTTACTGTAAGCTGTGGTTATTCGATTAAGGAAGAGCATCTTGAAAAGTATCATCTTCATATTAACCAATATGCACAGAAGTATATTCCTAAGCCGTCAGTTATGGGTATATCAAAGGTGCCGGCAAGGTTAAGCAGTATATATGATTATTCACAGGATGAGATTAAGGAGATTATGATAGGGCGTCATCTTGCGTATATGAAAGAGCATAATCTTGTCCTTGATGGCGATATAACAGGTATAGTTATAACAAAGGTTAAGGATGATGATAGTGATGATCATGTGATGTATATTCTTATGAGTGTTCCTGTACGGCATGAAAAACAGTGAATTATGAGATATTATGTTCGCATATAAAAACAATTCTTTATTAAATATGTAAAAGATATTGACCTTGACATTGGTTCATACTTTATAGTTTGTATTATGGATATCAAAAAGGTTTTATAAACAGACCCTGACAGTATCCATGCAGATATATAATGTTATAATGCCTTTAAAGGCAGAAAGGGAGGTCAATATGCGCAAAACAACTAAAAGACGTCTTAGCAGTCTTTTGTGTGCAGTACTTATGCTTGTTACAAGCATAGACGTAACTGCATTTGCAGCAGAATCAAAAGCGTCAACAAGAAAGATTGACGTATGGGACATGGGCACAGTACAGGAAGCAGATACAGATAAGTATAATAATCATATTACTGCTGCTGACTGGGAGAATTGTGACAATGTTTCAAAGGATGGTAAATTCGTTGCCGGAGAAACAACATTTGGTGATCTTACAATCAATCATAATGCCAATGACAGATTATTCTCGGCATCAGGCAAAAACTATGGAAGCAATGCGTTAGCAACAACAGCATATGATGATGGATATACAGCATCCGGTATGTACTACTGTAATGGTACAGGAGGAGAAGGAAGAAGATACATTGCTATTAACAATGTAGAAGCCGGAGATAAGATAGTTGTATACATGGCATCAAGCAATGCTGCTAATGGAACACTTCTTTTTAAGTATCTTGGTGAAGATAATGAACAGGTAGAAAAAGCAAGCTTTACTAACAAGGGAGCTAAGTATGAATTCGTAGCTAAGTATAGTGGTTCATATAAGGTATATACAGATGCAGCAGCAGGAAAACCTGTATATAACAGGGTAGTAAGAATTCCGGGAGTAAAAGTCAGTGGAACAATAGAAGGTGTACAGGTAAGCGGTCTGAAGGTTTTATTTAAGGATGATGTTAACGATATCACATATGATGCAGATGTAAAAGGCAATACATTTACAGCTACACTTGCAGCAGGTTGTGATTATACAGCAGTTTTATCCGGAGCAGCAGGATATGGATTTTCCGTTGATACAAAGAATGTTACAACAACTGTAGATGAAGCTCTGACAGGCAAGACAGGAGTTACATTAAAGGTAGAAGAAAAGAAAGTATATACATATACAGGAAAGGTTACAGGATTTGCAGCAGATTATGATACATCGGGATTATCAGTTAAGCTCGTAGCAGACCCATCTTCATTAGCAGATGATGTAGTTCTTAAGCTTGATGATAACAAAGCTTTCAAAGCAACACTTGAGCCTGATGTTAAGTATACAGTTGAGCTTAGTGGAGTTAATGATTATGAAGTAGCTGATGGCAAAGAGGTTACAGGCCAGACAGATTACTCTAAAGATATAAGCGTTTCTGCTAAGAAGTTATATAAGGTAACAGGTAGATTTACAGATATAGATGCTAAAGCAGCAGTTACAGATATTAAGTTTATCAATGTTGATGACAAGTATGTGTATACAGGAAAGGTTACATCAGATGGATATGAAGTTTCTTTAAGAAATGGTTCATATGAAGTTGAAGCAGCAGTTGATGGATATAGAACAACAACACATATAGTAGTCAATGATGCGGATGTAACTAAAGACATCTTAATGGTGTCAACTAAAGATAAGGAACAGATTGAAAGAGTATCTGATATATATGTCGGATATAAAGAAAAAGGAAATGTAAACTATAATACAGTAAAAGAAGCAGTATCAGCAGTATCATTAATGACACCTGCTCCTGATGAGAATAATGGAGTTACTATTCATATTGCACCTGGTACATATAGAGAACAGGTTATAATATCAACTCCATATGTCAGACTTGTAAATGATGAAAAGTCATCAGGCAAAGAAGTACTTCTTACATGGTATTATGGAATAGGATATGAGTATTACAGCATAGATTCTAAAGGTTATTATAATGCTGAAAATGCGTATGACAAGTACGAGAAGGCAGCTGCAGCAAAATGGGGCTGTTCAGTACTGCTTAAAAATACAGCAACAGGATTCAGTGCTGATGGAATCACGTTTGAAGCTTCTTTTAACCGTTATTTAACAGATGAAGAAATAGAAGATGGTGTAACACCTACAGAAAATAAGAATCCAGACAGAAACTACGCAACAGATGTTACATCAAAGGCAGCAACAGAAAGAGCAACAGCCATGGCTATAGAAGCTGATAAGGTTGAATTCACAGACTGTGCATTTCTTGGAAGCCAGGATACATTATATACTGGCAATTCAGCAACTAATATGTACTTTAAAAACTGCCATATAGAGGGTAATACAGATTACATATTTGGTGATGGAAACGCAGTGTTTGATGGATGTGAGCTTAGATTCGCAGGTTACAGTGCTGGCTCTACAGGTGGTTATATTACAGCACATAAGCCAACCTCTGCTGCAGCAACTAAGATTGGCTATGTATTTAGAAACTGTACAATAACAGGCAGTGATGAACTTGAGGTAAGTGCAGGATATCTTGGAAGACCTTGGGGTCAGGATGCAAAAGTAACATTCCTTAATACTAAGATAAATGGTAGTTACATTAAGGATGAAGGCTGGTTTGAAATGTCTGGCAATAAGCCGGAGAAGGCTGGTTATACAGAATATAATTCGGTTTATACAGATGGAACAGCAGTAGATGTTTCTAAGAGAGTAACAGGAGTTACAACAGATGAAAGTGTTGCAAAGAAAGATGTTGTGAATGATTATCTTTCAGGCTGGACACCTGATGCTTATGTGGCTGGTGAGAGCACAGTAGCATTTGTAAAGAAACCATATCTTGTTGATAATGGAGATATCAATGCACCATATCCAGGACATACTCTTACTGTTATATACTCGCTTGGAGAGAAGAATGATAAAAATGATGCATCAGTAATCCACTGGTATATTGTTAATGAGGATGGCAGCAGAACACTTGTAAAATCGTCAACTGCCAATGCGGATAATACATATAAGATTTCTAAGGATGCTATTGGAAAGCATATTGAAGTTGAAGTTGTGCCAGAGAACTTAAGTGGTGTTAAGTCAGAAGCAGTAAAATATAAGGCAGAGGCATATGTAAGAGATGGATATGAAGATCCTACAGGTTCAACAGATATAGAACTTGGTGATGGAGTAAATGTATTTTTAGCAGGTGATTCAACTGTTAAGGATTATTCAGCATCAGGTATGTATATGAGCGGTAAGGCCCAGGCTGAAGGTTCATGGGGTGAATATTTACAGGCATTCTTTGATTCTTCAAAGGTTAAGGTGCAGAACTATGCTAATGGAGGACGAAGCAGCAGAAACTTTATCAATGAGGGCTCATTAGATAAGATAAAAGCCAATATTAAAGCAGGTGATTATCTGTTTATACAGTTTGGACACAATGACTGTGCCAATGGAAAAGGATATATTGAAGATAGATATGTACCACTTGGACAGCCAGATGCCAACGGAATATATCCGGTAACAGCAGGAACTAAAGTGGCAACACCATCATCACTTACTTCAAAGTATGGAGATACATTCTATTCATATGATTGTGGTGGTACTTATAAATGGTATCTTAAACAATATATTGATGCGGCAAAGCAAGCAGGTGCAATACCGGTTCTTGTAACACCAGTATCAAGACTTTATTATACTAGTGATGGTACTATCAAACCACATCATGATTCAACAGATACGGAAACAGGAACACTTGTAACTAAAAATAATGCATATGTTGAAGCAGTTAAACAGCTTGCAAAGGAACAGGATGTATTACTTATTGATGGTTTTGAGATAACAAAGAATATGTATGAGGAAGCATACAAAGCAGACGAAAAGGCAGCTAATGGCAAGTCTGTTAATGGTACACAGGTTATGTCAGCAGGAGACAGCACACATAGCAATAAGCTTGGTGGTTTCATAACAGCAGAACTCTTTGCACAGCAGATCCAGAATATGAATATATCACTTTCAAAGGCTGTTAAATCACCATCCAGAGTAGCAGGTGTTAATCCGGATGGACAGCAGGTGTTTGTTGTTGATAAGAATGGAGTGCTTACTGCTAAAGCAGCAGATGCAAATGGCAGCTTCACAGAAGATGCAGTGTACTGGACAACAAAAGGCCAGAGCCTTTTAGGTGTAATAAGTGCTAAGAGTGAAGAACTTAATAAGAGTGAGAAACCAGCGCCGGATCCAACGCCAGCGCCAGACCCAACGCCATCGCCAGACCCAACACCATCGCCAGATCCAACGCCATCGCCAGATCCAACACCAGCACCGGATCCAACGCCATCGCCAGACCCAACGCCAGCACCAGATCCAACACCAGAGCCAACACCAGCGCCAGAACAGGGTGGCAGCGATAAGAAAGATGACAATACTATATCATCTGACGATAAAAATCCAGATGCTTCTAAAGATGATGTAAAAACAGCAGATGTATATCACGTGATGGGATATAGTGTGGCATTTACAATGGCATTAGCTGGAATAGTACTTCTTGTGAATGAAGATAGAAAAAAGAAAAGGCTGATTAATAAATAATATAATAGTTATAGATACTAGTGTTAGTGATGATTAGAATTGATTAGTATTGATTGGCATTGAATAAAGCCAGATACACAATGACTTAGGTTGTTGTGTGTCTGGTTTTTGAATACTTGAATATTATTCGTTCGAATATTATTTACTTGAATATTATTTGCCTGAATGTTTTTTGAAATATAATAATGTATGGATTTATGTACAATACATTATTAAATGTGCAAAAAGATATTGACCTTGACATTGGTTCATACTTTATAATTCCATAAAAAGGACAGATTGTCCAAAAAAGAAAGGGAAGGTTATTTATGATGAAGAAAAGAAACAGAAAACGTATAAGTTGTCTGCTTAGTGCTTTGCTTCTGCTTGTTATGAGCATAGGCTGGAGCGTTATGGCTATGGCTGATGATGCAGTTAATAAAGACAGCAGCAAGCCTACAGTATGGATAATAGGTGATTCTACAGTAAGTTCTTTTGCTGATAATTATTATTATCCAAGATATGGATGGGGTACACAGATTGATAAGTATCTTGATGGAACATATGAAGTGAAGAATATAGCTTTATCAGGAAGAAGTTCTAAGAGCTATGTTAATGATAAGGAGTATAAAGAACTTACAGCCGGTATGAAGCAGGGTGATTATCTTCTTATAGGCTTTGGTCATAATGATGAAAAGGCAGAAGCAGACAGATATACAGATCCTAATGGTGATTATAAGACAGCTGGCTCATTTGCTAACTCATTATATGAAAACTATATTAAGCCTGCGCAGGCAGCTGGTACAACAGTTATTCTCTGTACACCTATAGTAAGAAGAACTGCTACAGCAGAATGGTCTGACAGTAATCTTCATATCACAAAGGATAGTGGTGATTTCAAGGGTGGAGATTATGCCCAGTCTATAAGGAATCTTGGTAAGGAACTTAATATACCAGTTGTTGATATGACTAAGATGACAAAAGAGTTATATGATACATTAGGACCAGATGAGACAGTCAACCTTCATGCATGGACATCATCTAAGGCTACAAGCGTTGATAATACACATACAAACATTTATGGTGGAACATATAATGCTTATCTTGTAACTAAGACAATTAAGGAACTTGGTGTGGCTGGAATATCAGAACATATAACAGCTAAGGAAGCACCTGTTAAGGCTGATGTACTTAAGTCTAATCCTGATTATAAGGAAGCTGAATATTCAGGAGAACTTAAGCAGAGTGAATTATGGAAAGATGCAGGCGTTTTCAAGGGTTCAATATTTGGAGATATAGGCGGAGACCCAAATCTTATTAAGGATAAGTTTATACTTGAGGGCAATGAAGATGGAAGCATTCACATTGCTGTTAATGGTAAGGGAAAGATATCATCAACAACAGATGGAATGGCAATGTATTATTATAAAGTACCAGCAGATAGTAACTTTGTAATAACAGCTAATGCAACAGTAAACAGCATTAATAAACACAATCAGGTGGCATTTGGTCTTATGGCAAGAGATGCTATGTATATTGATGTTAATGATAAGTCAGCTCTTGGAGATTATGTTGCAGCAGGAAGTATCCAGCAGGGAACAGCTAACTGCTTTAAGAGAAAAGATGGCGCATTAGGCTATGGTGGTAAATTAGAGAATCCGGTAGAGGCTGGTAAGACATATGCACTTAAGATTGAGAGTAACAGTGATGGATACGCATGTACATTTGGCGATAATGCTGCTATATCAGGTGGTTTTGATTTCAAGCTTACATCAATAGATGCAGATTATGTATATGTAGGTTTATTTGTAGCAAGACAGGCAGATGTAACATTCTCAGATATAAAGCTTGTTGTAGATGGTAAGGTAGTAACTGGTTCAGATGTTAAGCCTGATGATAATAAACCGGGAGATAATAAGCCGGGAGATAATAAGCCGGGAGATAATAAGCCAGGAGATAATAAGCCAGGAGATAATAAGCCAGGAGATAACACACCAAGCACACCAAGCGATACACCAAACACACCAAGCGATACACCAAGCACACCAAGTGATACACCAAGCACACCAGATTCAGATAAGGTAAATGCAGTAATTAAGGCTGATGCTGGCATCAATATAAAAGCCGAAGTACCAGTGAGCGGAATCACATTCACAGAAGAGGAAAAGAAAGAAATAGAAAACGGAAGTACAGTTTCGGTATCTATGGAGGTCAAAGATGTAACAGCTACAGTATCAGAAAGCGATAAGAAGCTTGTGGAGGATAAGGTTAAGGAAGTTCTTAACAATGGTGTAGTTGGAGCATATCTTGATCTTACATTATTAAAGAAAGTTGGAAGTCTCAAAGAAGTATCAGTAACAGAAACAGCTGCTGGAGTTGTTGTTAAGCTTGATATTCCTGAAAGTCTTAAGAATACAGATTCATCTGTAGAAAGAAAATATACAGTTGTAAGAATTCATGATGGTGTAGCAGAGGCACTTGAAACAAGCTGCGAAAACGGAGTTATTACATTTACAACAGATAAGTTCTCTACATACGCTATATGCTATGAAGATGTAGCAGCAACAGGAAACGGACAGTCATCAGATAACACAATAAATACAGGTGATGTGTATAATATAGCACTCTATGTATTATTCGCAGTTGTATCATGTGCAGGTCTTGCATTCGTAGTATTAAGAAGAAAGTCAGTTGTAAGATAAAAAATAAAATAATGTATCATTTTTGTATTGCAGAAATTTGAAATATTTGAAATGTTTAAAAATATAGTTGACAGCTATAACTATTAGTGTTAAACTCTAATAGTTGTTAAACGAAGCAGAGTATCCACTCTCACCTTAGCGCATGAAGGCGACTCGGGTTTATATTTTTAAGAATATGCATGATAAACAGCAATTAAGATGCATTATGATTAAAAAGTGGATAGTCTGACTATCCACTTTTTTTGATTTTGGAGGTGCACTACTATTAGCGAATTAATGATTAACGAGCAGATCCGCGATAAGGAAGTTCGTGTTATTGGACAAGAAGGACAGCAGCTTGGAGTTATGTCTCCTAAGGATGCTATGAAGTTAGCAAGAGAGGCAGAGGTTGATCTTGTAAAGATAGCTCCATCCGCAAAGCCACCTGTATGTAAGCTTGTGGATTATGGCAAGTATAAGTATGAGCTTGTCAGAAAAGAAAAGGAAGCTAAGAAAAAACAGAGAACAATAGAAGTCAAAGAAGTTCGTTTATCACCTAACATAGATGTGAATGACCTTAACACTAAGTGTAACGCAGCAAGGAAGTTCATAGAGAAAGGCGATAAGGTTAAAGTATCACTCAGATTCAGAGGACGTGAGATGGCTCATGTTGATTCAAGTAAGCATATACTTGAAGATTTTGCAGAGAAGTTAAGTGATATAGCAGTAGTAGATAAGGCTCCAAAGTTAGAAGGCAGGAGCATGACTATGTTTTTAACTGAAAAACGTTAAA